>Ga0172382_10001275_pt1 | contig 45375 bp, 38 predicted proteins | sample Leawel138RmetaG_FD_122245 | JGI IMG/M metagenome (GOLD analysis project Ga0172382, IMG submission 122245) | Leachate microbial communities from a municipal landfill in Southern Ontario, Canada - Leachate well 138R metaG | ecosystem: Engineered > Solid waste > Landfill > Unclassified | place...
GCAGCCCCGGGCGCCCCCGCGCGCCTTCAGCGCACCAGGGCCCGCACCTGGGCCAGCAGGCGCAACACGGCGGCCTGGCCCTCGCGGCCCGGGTCGAAGCGCCGCGCGGCGGCCTCCAGCAGGCCCACTGCCTTGCGCGGTTCGCCCAGGGCCAGGGCCGCGCCGGCGGCGTGCAGGGCGTCGACGGGCGCGGCCCCGGGCAGGGCCAGGCATTTGCCAAAGGCCCGCAGGGCCGCCTCGGGGGCGCCCCCGGCCGCAGCCAGCCGCCCCAGCTTGCGCCAGGGCAGCACATGGTCGGGGGCGGCCTCGCGCCCGGCCTCGTAATGCTCCCGCGCGGCGGCGGCGTCCCCGGCGGCCTCGGCGGCCTCGCCCAGGGCCACGGCGAGCTGCATCCGGCCCCTGGCCCGGGCCCCGGCCAGGGCCGCGTCCAGGCTGCCGTCCGCAGGCAGGGGCAGGGGCTTGTCCAGGATGCGCAGGCGGTTGCGCACATAGCGCACCGGGTCGCGCCGGGCCAGGTCCGTAAGGTGCCCGGCGGCCTCCCGGTCCGGGTCCTGGCGCATGAAGTGCTGCGCCGTGACGCGGGGCACATGCACCGGGGCGCTCAGGGCCGCCATGCGCCGCCACAGGTCCCAGTCCAGCAGCACATCTAGGGACTCGTCCATGCCCCCGGCCTCCTCGAACAGGGCCCGGTCGCTGAGCACGGAAATGCCGTTGATGCAGTTGTATTCGATCAGGTCCGCCAGGGTCGCCGGGCCGCTGTAGAGCAGGGTCCGGCCGACCTCGCGCCAGCCGCCGAGCCCGTCGGGGGCCAGCTCCACATAGTCGGCGTTGGAAAAGGCCATGCGCGCCCCGGGCGCCCCGGCCAGGGCCCCCAGCAGGACGCGGAGATGGTCCGCAAGCCAGACATCGTCGTCGTCCAGATGGGCGATGAAGGCGCCCCGGCTGCGGGCGAAGGCATGGTTCACGGCGTGGCCCTTGCCGCGCGCCTCGCGCTGCTCCACCAGCCGGATGCGCCCGTCGCCCAGCCCGGCCACCACCCCGGCGGGCGACGGCCCGCCGTCGTTGACCAGCACCAGCTCCCAGCGCGGCTCGTCCTGGGCGATCACCGAGGCCAGGGCCCCGGGCAACAGGTCCAGCCTGTCGCGGGTGGCCATGAGCACCGAGACCAGGGGTGCCCGGCCTTCCCCGGGCGCTGAAGCCTTCGGCATGGGAACCTCCCTGCGTTCGCGCGGCTTGGGCCCGACGGTATCCGGCTTGCCCGCCTTCGGCAAGCCGCCGCGCCCTGGACGCCCCGGCCGGGCATGGGCTACAACACGACACCCAGGGGGACTCCGCCCATGCAACCATGCCGCCGCGCGCCCCGGCCCTGTGTCGTGGCGCTCATTCCCGCCCGGGGAGGCTCCAAGGGCCTGCCCGGGAAAAATCTCGCCCCCCTCGGGGGGCGGCCCCTCGTGGCCTGGAGCGTCGAGGCGGCCCTGGCCTGCCCCCTGGTGGACCGCGTGGTGGTCTCCACCGACAGCCCGGAAATCGCCGCCCAGGCGGAGCGCTTCGGGGCCGAGGTGCCCTTCCTGCGGCCCGCCGCCCTGGGCGGCGACACCGTGACCACCGGCGCCGTGGTCCGCCACGCCCTGGACGAGCTGCAACGCGACGGCTACCGGCCCGAGGTGCTGGCCGTGCTGTACCCGACCTCGCCCTTCCGCCCGCCGGGGCTGCTGGACCGGCTGGTCGGCCTGAACCTCGGCGGCCACGCCAGCGTGGTCACGGCCCGGCGCATGGAGCCCTCCCCCGTGGCCTTCCTGCCCGGGCCCGGGGCCGCCCGCCCCGTGGGCACGCCCCCCGGCACGCCCCTGTTCCGCTGCTACGGCCTCTACGAGGGCACAAGCCTCGACCCGGGCCAGCACACCAGCCTCTACCATGAAGTCACCGACCCGGTGCAGCTCATCGACATCGACGGCCAGGCCGACCTGGACCTGGCCCGGGCCGCGCTGGAGGCGGGGCTTGTGCCCTGGGCCGCGCCGGACGCGGGCGGGCCGCGATGATCGCCGTGGTCCCCCTGGCGCCCCGGCCCGGCGAGCCGCTGGCCGCCCGCCCGGAGCTGGCCCTCGGGGCCCTGGGCGCCGTGGGCGCCCTGCGCGGCACCCTGTTCCGCGAGGCCTGGCTGGGCGCCGCCGAGCCACGGCTGCTGGACATGGCCCGGGCCGCCGGGCTGACGCCCCTGCCCCTGCCCCCCGGCACGCCCACGGACCCGCCGCCCCTGCCCCCGGGCAGCGCCGCCTGCGCGCGGGCCCTGCGCGCAGGCGGGGCCCTGGGCCGCGAGGCCCTGGCCCTGGTCGACCCCGCGGCCCTGGGCCTGGGCCCGGAGCTGCTGCGCGCGGCGGCGGACCGCCACCGGGCGGGCGGGCACCCCGCGCTGATGACCGCCGCCCCGCCCCGGGATCACCCCTGCCAGTTCCGCAGGCCCATGCACATCGCCGCCACGGGCGTCCTGGACCCGGCGGGGCGGGCGGCCCCGGCCGCGCCCCAGGCCCTGGCCCCGCGTCTGGCCGGGCGCCCGGGGTCCTGGCGCGTGGCCTTCCCTGCGGGGGGCGCCGTGCCCGCTGGCTGGGAGCTGGAAATCCTGGACCCGGCGGGCGGCGAGCGGGAACTCTGCCCCCGGCTGCCCGGGCCCGGGGCGGCGTCCTTTGCCTGCACCCTGGCCGACCGGGCCCCCGGCCCCCTGGCCTGGACCCTGCTGCGCGACGCCGGAAGCGGCCCGCACGACACGGTCCTGCCCTTCGCCCCGCCGGGGGCCCCCTGGCGCGTCGACCCGCGCTCGGGGGCCGTTTGCGACGCCGGGGGGGCGGCCATCCACGGGCGCCAGGCCTTCCCGCCCGTGCTGGTGCCCGACGGGACGCTGTGCATCCTGGCTCCGGGCCTGGAGCCCGACCACCCCGAGGCCCTGGCCCGGGCCGCGGTGCTGCCCTTCGTCGCCCCGCCGCCGGCCCCGCGCCCCGTACGCGACGCCCTGGGCCTGCTGGCCCACGGCCTGCGCGGCGCGGAGGCGCCATGAGGGCCGCCCTGGCCGCCCGGCTGCGGGCCCTGCTGGACGGCCCGGGCCCGCAGTCCCGGGCCGGGCTCGCGGCCCTTTTGGACGAACTGCGCGACCGGGTGGCCGGGCTGCGCGCCGTGGAGGACGCCCTGGGCACGCGCCCCCTGCGCGAGCTGCCCGGCCCGTTGCATGCGCGGCTGCTGGAGCTGGCCCGCCTGCGCGAGGCTCTCACGGCGCTGTGGCACGAGGGCCGCGAAGCCCTGGACGGCCCCATGCCCCTGCGCCCGGTGTGCGGATTCGGCCACAGCTGCCGGGCCAGGCCGTCCTCGATATGTTTCCACCCCGGGCGCGACAGCCTGCTGGTCACGGATTTCGGCAGGCCGGAGCTGCTGGAGTTCTCCCCGCGCGGCGCGCCCCTGGCCGCCCACGTCCTGGGCCTGCGCGACCCCACGCGCGTGCTGCTCCTGGAAGACGGCCGCCTGGCCCTGTGCGACCGGGGCAACGCCCGGCTGCTGCTGCTCGGCGCGGACCTGCGGCCCCTGCGGGCCCTGCCCTTCCCCCCGGAGCTGGAAGGCCCCGGGCGCAGACCCTACGACATCGCCGCCCTGCCCGGCGGTCTGGCCGTGATGACCAAGAACGCGGCCCACGAGGCGCCGCGCTGGTTTTCGTGCGACCCCGACGCGGCCGCGCCCGCCTTCGCGCCCCTGTCCGGCCCGCAGGACTGCACGCCCATCAACTGCGTCGGGCTGGACGGGCTGCTCCACGTCACGGCCTCGGCGCCCAACGCCCTGCTGCGCCACGACCCGCGCTCCGGGCGGACCGAGGTGCTCCACGCCGAGCCCCTGGGCCTGCGCCCGACCAAGGTCGAGCCCTGCCCGGGCGGGCTCTGGTGCGCCAGCGAAGGACGCCTGGCCCGGCTGGACGCGCACGGCGCGGTGCTCCACGCCGCGCGCGTCGCGACCCTGACGGGCACGGCCCGCTGCGATGCGTCCTGCCTGGGCGCCTTCGTGCGCCACGGGCAGGAGTTCCTGGTCGTCGGGGATATGGCGGGACGCCGCCTGCACCTGCTGGCGGCGCCGGAGGAATGAGACTCAGCGCCCGGCCACGGCGCGGTACAGCTCGGCGTAGGCCCCGGTCATGGCCTCCAGGGAATAGCGGGCGCGCATCTTCTCGCGCGCGGCGCGGCCCAGGGCCCGGGCCCGGGAAGGGTCGTCCAGCAGCCCGGCCACGGCCCCGGCCAGGGCGGCGGGGTCCCCGGCGGGAACCAGCAGCCCGTCGCGGCCCGGCTCCACCAGCTCGGCCGCGCCGTCCACCGCCGTGGCCACCACCGGCGCCCCGGCGGCCATGGCCTCCATGACGGCGTTGGGCTGGCCCTCGAAGCGCGCCGCGTGGACGAACACGTCGGCCGCGGCCAGCAGGGCGCCCACATCGTCGCGCCGCCCCAGGAAACGCACCGCCGCCCCCAGGCCAAGCTCCCCGGCCCGGGCCCGGAGCGCGGCCAACAGGGGCCCGGTTCCGGCCACCAGCAGCACGGTGCCGGGCCGCCTCCGGCGCACCAGGGCCAGGGCCTCCAGCAGCGTGGGGTAATCCTTCTGGGGCCACAGCCGACCCACGGCCACCAGCAGCGGCCCCCCGCCCCCGGGCAGCAGGCTCCGGCGCAGCGCAGCCGCCGCCGTCGGATCGGCATCGGCCACGGCCACCCCGTTGGGGATGACCACCACCTGCCCGGGCCGCACCCCCTCGCGGGCCAGGGCAAAGGGCACCACCGCCGCGCTGTTGAAGACCACCCGGTCGGCCAGCCCGGCGGTCAGCCGGTCCAGCAGGAACTGCCAGCGGCGCTTGTCCACGTTGCGGGCGCGGATGGAGGAGACCACCCGGGCCGGGGTGCAGGCGCGGGCGGCCACGCGGCCCAGGATGTCGGCATGGGGCAGCAGGGTCTGGACCACCTGCGGGGAAAAGCCGCGCAGCGCCAGGGCCAGCCGCGCCAGCCCCCAGCCCGAGGCCAGGGCGGCCTTGCCGATGACGCGCACCTCGACCCCGGATGCCTCGATCCCCGCGCGCACGGCGCCGTCCACCTCGTCGCCCAGGGCCACCACCAGCTGGACGAACCCCCGGCCCGCCAGCCCGCGCGTCAGATGGACCAGGAAGGTCTGGGTGCCCCCGCGCCCGAGGCTGTCCACCACATGGGCCACCCGGAGGGCGCTCACGGCGCCCCCCCGGCCCGCTGGCTGGCCCAGGCCACATAGCACAGCACCGGCCACAGGAAATACTGATGGTCCACGCGCCCGGCCCGGTGGGCGGCCAGCACGCGGGCCACCCCGTCGGGGTCCAGCCCCGCCCCCTCCAGCGCCCCCCGGGAGAGCAGCCGCCCGCGCAGGCCCTCGAGGCCGTCGAACAGCCAGGTGTCCAGGGGCACGCCAAAGCCCATCTTGGGCCGCTCCGCCAGCCCCGGGGGCAGGTGGGCCGCCAGGATGTCGCGCAGCACGGCCTTGGTGCGCCCCCGGGAGAACTTGAGGGCCAGGGGCATGGGCAGGCTGGTGCGCAGCACGGCCTCGTCCAGCAGGGGCACCCGCACCTCCAGGGAGTTGTCCATAGACACCCGGTCGGTCTTGGTCAGGCAGTCGTCGGGCAGGTAGTGCATCTGGTCGGCGAGCATCATGCCCGGCCCAAGGCGCCCCCCGGCCAGGTCCATGCCCCGGCGGTTGGCCTCGGCCAGCCCCGTGGCCCACAGCGCCTCGCGCGGGCCCGCCCCGCACAGCTCGGCCAGCAGGGCGAAGTTTTCGAGCACGAAGTGGGTGTACTGGTCGCGAGGGGCGGGGAAGCCGAGCCCGGCGGCCAGGGCGTGGCCCAGGCGCGAGCGCGGCGCACCGCCAGCCAGGGCCAGGGCCAGCCGGCGCAGCCAGGCCGGGGCCAGGCGCACCAGGGGCTGGATGCCCGCGAGCTGGCGGTAGCGCGCGTAGCCGAAAAACTGCTCGTCGCCCCCGTCGCCGCTCAGGGCGACGGTCACGTCGCGGCGCGCCTCGCGGCAGAGCACATGCAGCGCCAGGGCCGAGGCGTCGCCGAAGGGCTCGTCGAAGGCCCGCACCAGGGCCTGGAAGGTCCGCTCCACGTCGCGGGGGGCCAGGATGTACTCGCTGTGGCGCGTGCCCAGGTGCCGGGCCACGGCCCGGGCGTGGGCCGACTCGTCCCAGCGGGCCTCGCGAAAGCCGATGGAGAAGGTGCGCACCCCGGGGGCCCGCCGCGCGGCAAGGGCCGCCACCAGGCTGGAATCCACCCCCCCGGAGAGGAACACGCCCACGGGCACGTCGGCCACGAGCTGACGTTCCACGGCCTGGTCCAGGGCCGCCTCCAGCTCGGCGCGCCAGTCGCGCCGGGGGGCCCCGGAGTCCGGGCCGGGCCCGGTCCAGCTCCGCTGGGTCCACCAGCGGCGCCGGCTCACGGCCCCGGAGAAGTCCACCCGCACCAGGGCCCCCGGCTCCAGCTTGGCCACGCCCTCATAGATGCTGCGCGGGGCGCAGACGTACTTGGACACCAGCATCTCGAACCGGGCCACGGGATCCACGCGCCCCGGGAAGCCCGGCAGCAGGGTCAGCGGCGCCAGGGTCGAGGAAAAGCAGGTCAGCCCGTCCCGGCTGGTCCAATACAGGGGCTTGATGCCCATCCGGTCGCGCGCGGCCAGGAGCCAGCCCGCGTCCAGGTCGGCGTAGACGAAGGCGAACATGCCCTCCAGGCGCTCCAGGGCGTCCTGCCCCCAGCGCATGAGGGCGCGCAGCAGCACCTCGGTGTCCGAGCGCGTGCGGAAGCGCTCGCCCAGGGCTTCGAGCCGGGCGCGCAGCTCCCGGTGGTTGTATATCTCGCCGTTGAAGACCAGCCAGTGCCGCCCGCCCTCGTCGGTCATGGGCTGGTCGGCCTCGCGGGAGAGGTCGATCACCGCCAGCCGGGTGTGGGCCAACCCCAGCCGCCCGCCGTCGCACTCCACCACGGCCCGGCTGTCCGGACCGCGCCGGGCGTGCAGGGCGTTCATGCGCGCAAGCAGTTCGCGCCCGGGGGCGGGCCCTCCGTGGGCCAGGCAGGCGATTATGCCGCACATGGCCGCCCCCCGCGCGCCAGATTCTGGAAATGGGCCGTGAACGCCTCCGCCATGCGCGCCACGCCGTAGCGCTCCTCCACGCGCTCCCGGCAGCGCGCCCCGCGCGCCGCCAGGGCCTCGGGGCCCTCGTCCAGCAGCCCGGCCAGGGCCGCCCCCAGGGCCCGGAAATCCCCCGGCGGCACCACGGGCCCCAGCCCGCCCAGCATCAGCGCCGCGTCGCCCACGTCCGTGGCCGCGCAGGGCCGCGCGCAGGCCATGCCCTCGCCCAGCACGTTGGGGAACCCCTCGCCGTAGGCCGAAGACAGGCACAGCACGTCCAGGGCGTTGTAGGCGGCGGGCATGTCGTCCTCGTGGCCGGGCCAGAGCACGGCCCCGGCCAGCCCCAGGCTCCCGGCCAGGGCGGCCAGGGCCCGCCGCGCGGGCTCCGGCCCGCGCCCCAGGCAGACGAAGCGCGCCTCGGGCCACCGGCGGCGCACCAGGGCCGCCGCGCGCAGAAAGGTCGGGTGGCCCTTCATGGGGTCCAGGCGGCCGAACTGGCCGACCAGCGGCACCCCGGGGGCCACGCCCCAGGCCGCGCGCAGCCGGGCCCCGGCGGCCGGGTCGGGCGCGAACCGCGCGGCGTCGATGCCGTTGGGCACCACGCGGATCCTGTGCTCCGGGCAGCCCAGGCGCACGGCCCGGGCCTGCCCGGCCCGGGAGTTGGAAATCACCAGATCCGAGGCGCGGCACAGCAGGGCCCCGGCCCGCCGCCCCAGGGCCGAGGCCGCGCCGCCGTCGCCCCAGGCGCCCATGGTGCAGCGGATGCCCGTGACCACCCGCGCCCCGGACAGCCTTCCGGCCAGCAGGGCGGCCTCGTTGGCCCCGGGCAGCATGGCGCAGACCACGTCCGGACGCAGGGCGCGCGCCAGGCGGACCAGCCGGACCAGGGCCCCGGGCAGGGCCGCGCGCGTCCAGCTCCCGCGCCCGGTCAGGTGGTGGATGCTCACGCCGCGCAGGGCCGCGAAGGCGTCGGCAAAGCCGCCCCCCGAGAACAGCAGGGCCAGGTGCGCCCGCACCAGGGCCGGGTCCAGCCCGGCCAGCAGCGCCCGCATCTGGCGCTCGGTGCCCCCGGCGTCGGGGGCGTGCAGCAGGAAAAGCACCTTCATGGCGGCCTCACGAAAAACTGACGGGGTCCCCGTCCTGCCAGTAGCCCCGCACGCCCAGGCGCTTGAAGAGCCTGATGCGCTCCCCGGAGCCGCCGTTGAGGGCGTCCAGGTTGTCCGCCGCCCGGCGATGGGCGGGCATGAAGCGCAGGGCGTGCTCGAAGCCGTCGCGGGCCTCGCGCGCGCGCCCGGCGGCCAAGTGGCACTCCCCGATGCCGTTCAGGGCCCCGGGGCTGAAGGGTTGCAACTCCAGGGCGCCCTCGAAGGCCCGCATGGCCGCGCCCGTGCGACCCTGGGCCAGCAGCAGCGTGCCCGACAGCACCATAGCCCGGGCCCGGCAGGGCGCGTCCGCGGGCACGAGGTCCAGCTCACGCGCGGCCAGGGCCGGGTCGCCCCCCTCCCAGGCCACCCGCGCCAGGGCCAGGCGCAGGGCCGCAGCCTCGGCCGGGGCCGGAGCGGCGCCCAGCAGGGCCGCAGCCCGCTTGCGCACGGCCCGGGCGTCGGCCGCCCCGCCGTCCCCGGGGGGCGCGTCCTGCCAGAAGCGGCCCTCGAAGGAGTCGGGCAGCTCGTCCAGCAGCTGCGCCAGCAGCGCCCGGGCCCGGGGGCCGTCGGCGCACGACTGCATGCGTTCGAGCAGGGTCTGCTCGTAGCGCGCGTCGTCGCGGCGCCACAGCGGGAAGGCGCACGGCCTGCCATGCGGCCCGGGCAGCACGGCCCCGTCCGCGCCCCGCAGTTCGAAGACCGCCGCCGGGGCGTAAACGTGGCCGATGCGTCCGGCCACGGCGGCCATGTCCCAACCGTCGGCGACCTTCCAGTTGAAAAACAGGATATGCTCCGGGGGCCGCTCGCGCAGGGCCTCGATGATCCACAGCTCGCGGGTGAGGCGCCCGTGGTGGCCGTAGAAGAACATCTCCTTGGCCCGGAAGGAGCGCAGCCGGGCGTAGAGGTAGACGCTGGGCTGGTCGCCCCAGACGCACAGCCGGTCGTCCGGGCGGGCGGCGGCACGGATGGCCTCCCCCGCCGTGCGCGCCAGGTCGAAGACGCGCCCGACCACGGGATGCAGGAACCCGAACCGCAACTCGGCCCCCGGGGCCCACTCCCGACGCAGGACAAGCCCCAGGCGCAGCGCCTCCCAGCCCAGCAGCGCCCCCAGGGCCCAGCCGGCGGGCCCGGAGCCCGGCACCAGGGCCGCCAGCCCCGGCAGGGCCGCCCCGGCAAGGATGGCCACCGGCGCCCAGATGGGGTTGAAATGCGGGGTGTAGTAGTTCTTCTGCATCTGCTGCGCCAGCAGGTGGACCCCGGCCAGGGCCAGGAGCAGCAGCTCGGGCCGGGACAGCCCGGCCACGCCCCAGGCCGCCCGGCCCAGGGCCAGGACCGCCAGCAGGCGCAGGTCCTTCAGGCAGGGCAGCACGTTGGCGCGCAGCAGGTCCAGGTCCCTGCCCCGGGCGTGGTCGTGACGGTTGCCCACATAGTCGGACAGGCCCGCGCCGCCCAGGGCCCCGGGCAGGCGCAGCCCCAGCAGGCGCGCGGCGGCGGCGGACCCGTCGCGCAGGGTCGCGCGCAGGGTGTCGCGGACATAGGCCTGCGTACGCAGGCCCTGGGCGGGCAGCAGCGCCAGGGGCAGCAGTTGCAGGCCCGCGAAGGCCAGCGCATAGACGCCCACGGCCCCCGCCGGAGCGGCGTGGGCCAGCAGCGCCAGGGGCAGCGCCCCGGCGAACAGCAGCCCCGAGGGCTTGAACTGGACCGCGAGCCCGGCGAACAGCCCGGCCCCGGCGCAGGGCGCCAGGGAGCCCTGGTCCAGCCCGGCCAGGGCGCACACAAGGGCCAGGTTGGTCCACAGGATGCTGTAGTGCTCGGCGTAGGAAAGCATGAACAGCGTGTTGCCGCAGCCAAGGGCCACGGCGAAGCAGGCACCCGCCGCCAGGGCCTGGGCCCGGTCGCCCAGGAGCGCGAAGGCCAGGGCGTAGACGCTGGCGGCGGTGAGGGCGTACCAGCAGATCTTGAAGCCCTGCAGGAAGCGGGCGTCGGCCCGGCCCGCAAGGCGCGCGGCAAGGCGCGCGGCCAGGGGCAGGTTGAAATAGCCGAAGGCGCTGTAGGTGCCGTGCATGCGCTCGCCCTGGTCGGCAAGCACCGCCAGGTAGAACCAGTTGCCCTCGTCCTCGGACAGGGGCTTGCGCAGCATGGGCAGGCACAGCCCCAGGGCCAGGGCGGCCACCGCCGCCGCGCATGCGGCGTGCAACGCGAATTCAACCGTCAGGACGGACACATGGACTCCCTGGCCTGCTGCAACGGACGTTCAAGCATTAGCCGCACGCCGCGAGCGCCGTCAACAGCCGCCCCGGGCGGCGGCGCGCGGACGCGGGGCCGGCCCGCGAACCATGCAAACCCCGGGCCGGAACACGGCCCGCTTATTGCATTATCTAAAAAGCCCGGCAGGGATTGCCCCGCCGGATGGACAGGGCAGCGGCGCGGACGTACAATCGCGCGACGATCACCGCACCCGCGCAGGACGCGCGGGCACAGACACCACGGAGGGTGGCGCATGGACAAGGGCGCGCGGGCATGGACGGAGACCGTCCGCGCCGACTCGGGCTGGTTCGACCTCAGGCTGCGCGAGCTGTGGGCCTACCGCGACCTGGTCCTGCTCTTCGTGCGTCGGGATTTCGTCTCCCTGTACAAGCAGACCATCCTCGGCCCGCTGTGGCTCGTGCTCCAGCCCGTGCTGACCACCCTGGCCTTCACCGTGGTCTTCGGCAACTTCGCCGGGCTGTCCACCGACGGCCTGCCGCACATGGCCTTCTACCTCTGCGGGCTGGTGGCCTGGCGCTATTTCGCCGACTGCCTGACCCGCACGGCGGATACCTTCGTCTCCAGCGCGGGGCTGTTCGGCAAGGTCTACTTCCCCCGGCTGGCGGTGCCCGTGTCGCGGGTCGTCTCGGGGCTGTTCACCCTGGGCATCCAGTTCGCCCTTTTCCTGGCGGTGTGCGCCTGGTTCATGGCCAGCGGGGCGCCCATCCGGCCCCGGCCCGAGGCGCTGCTGGCCCCGCTGCTGGTGCTGCTCATGGCCGTGCAGGGCCTGGGCCTGGGCATCATCGTCTCCTCCATGACGACCAAGTACCGCGACCTGCGCTTCCTGATCAGCTTCGGGGTCCAGCTGCTCATGTACCTGACCCCGGTGATCTACCCCGTGTCGCTGGTGCCCGCGCAGTACCGCGAACTGGCCATGCTGAACCCCGTGGCCCCGGTCATCGAGGCCCTGCGCTACGGGTTCCTCGGGCAGGGGGCGTTCTCCCCGGCGCACCTGGGCCTTTCCGCCGCCGTGTCCCTGGCGCTGCTGCTCCTGGGGCTTGTGCTCTTCAACCGGGTCGAGAAAACCTTCATGGACACGGTCTAGGGCCATGACCGCAGCGCATCCCGTCCTCCAGGCCGAGCGGCTGGGCAAGCTCTACCGGCTGGGCTACATCGGCAGCGGCAGCCTGGCCCAGGACCTGTCGCGCTGGTGGGCCCGCCTGCGCGGCCGCCCGGACCCCCTGGCCAAGATCGTCGAGGGCCGGGCCGGGCGCCAGGCCGCCGGGCACCTGTGGGCCCTGCGCGACGTGAGCTTCTCCGTGGACCGCGGCGAAATCCTGGGCATCGTCGGCCAGAACGGGGCGGGCAAGTCCACGCTGCTCAAAATTCTGACGAAGATCACCCGCCCCACCAGCGGGCTCTTCCGCGTGCGGGGCCGGGTGGCCAGCCTGCTGGAGGTCGGCACCGGCTTCCACCCCGAGCTGTCCGGGCGCGAGAACGTGTTCCTCAACGGCGCCATCCTGGGCATGACCCGCGCGGAGGTCGCCCGCAAGTTCGACGAGATCGTGGCCTTCGCCGAGGTCGGCCCCTTCATCGACACCCCGGTCAAGCGCTATTCCAGCGGCATGTACGTCCGGCTGGCCTTCGCCGTGGCCGCGCACCTGGAGCCCGACATCCTCCTGGTGGACGAGGTGCTGGCCGTGGGCGACGCCGCCTTCCAGCGCAAGTGCCTGGGCAAGATGGGCGACGCCGCCGGGCAGGGCCGCACGGTGCTCTTCGTCAGCCACAACATGGCCGCCATGGAGCGCCTGTGCCCGCGCGCCCTGCTCATCGACGAGGGGCGGCTGGTCATGGACGGACCCTGCGCCGAGGTCATCGCGGCCCACCTGCGCACCCTGCGCGACGAGCCCGGCCCGGAGCTGGCCTACGCCGTGAACCTGGCCCTGCTGGACGAACGCGCCCACCCCGACATGCGCATCCGCTCCCTGGAGCTGGCCACCCCGGACGGCGCGCCCCTGCGCGCCCTGGCCACCGGCCAGGGCCTGGAGCTGCGCATCGGCTACGAGGCCCGGCGCCAGTTCGTCTCCCCGGCCTTCGCCGTACACCTGAACGACCACCTCGGGCGCAGGCTGGTGCAGCTCAACACCTCGCCCATCAGCGGCCAGCCCGTGGAGCGCCTGGGCGCCCGGGGCACCATGCGCCTGCGCATCGACGCCCTGCCGCTGACGGCGGGCACCTACACCCTGGACGTGGGCTTCGTGCGCGAACAGAGCGAGTGGGTGGTCAAGCTGGAGCGCGCCGTGACCCTGCGCGTGACCCCGCGCGACGTGTACGGCAGCGGCATGGCCCTGGACCAGTCGCGCGGGGCCATCGTCGTCGGCCACCGCTGGGAGCACGAACCCGGAGGGCCCACGCCGTGAGAGCCCTGCTGGCCCGGCTGGCCGCACGGCTGCGGCCCGGCCCGCCGCCCCTGGGCGGCGACTCCCTGCACCCGTGGTTCCACGGCTTTCGCGACCAGGGGCCGCCCCTGCCCGCGCACCTGCCCGGCACGCCCCTGGCCCAGACCGCAGACAGCGGCGACCAGGACCGGCCCGTATTCTTCCTGGCCCGGGGCCACTCCGGTACCCGCGCCCTGGCCCGCCTGCTGGACCACGCGGGCGTGTTCATGGGCCGGGGGCCGCAAAGCCTGAACGACACCTGGGACGCCCTGCACTGGGCCTACGGCTTCGAGCGCACCCTGGTGCCCCGGCTGTTCCGCCCGGGCCGGGGCTGCCTGGTCCACCGCGAGGCCGTGCTGCGCGTGGGCCGCGAGTGCGCCCGGCGCCACCTGCGCGGGCACCGGGGCGGCCCCTGGGGCGCCAAGACCTGCGCGGCCATGTTCGCCCACCCGCTGTACCGCACCCTCTACCCCCGGGCGCGCTACATCCACATGCTGCGCGACGGGCGCGACGTGACCCTGTCCCACGACGGGCTGCTGAACCTCACCGGGGCCGACCCCGGGCACCCCAACTGGGAGTTCTTCCGGATCATCACCTACGGCATTTCCGACGACATGGCCCTGTCGCCCTTCCCCTTCCCCCGGACGGCGGGACAGTGCGGCCCCCTGCGCGCGCACCGCTACTGGGTGCAGGCCAAGTCGTGGATCGAACATGTCAGGATGATGGAACGCCTGCGCCAGGACGGTGAACTGGCACCGCAGGTGCATACGATCCGCTACGAGGCGCTGTGCGCCGATCCGGTGCCCGTCCTGGAGGGCCTGTTCGCCTTCCTGGAGCTGGAGCTGCCCGCCGCCACCAGGGACTTTGCGCGCGGCCTGTTCCACACGCGCGGCGTGGGCCGCTGGCGCGCGGCCGCCGCGCTGCCCGCCGACGCCGCCGACAGCCCCGGGGCGCTGTGGGCCTTCATGGCCCCGGAACTGCAACTGTGCGGCTACGGCACGAACCCCAACAGCAAGGAGCAGCCATGACCCCGTGTCCCGGCGAGGCCAAGGTCACCCTGATGTCCTTCGGCTTCAAGTACGGCCTGCCCAACGCCAACTACTACTTCGACGTGGGCTTTCTCAAGAATCCCGCCCGCGAGAAGCAGTGGAACTTCTTCGCCAACCCCTCGGACGAGATGCGCGACTTCGTCCTGGCCCAGGGGCAGACCCTGGAGTTCCTCGACAAGGTCGTGCCCCTGCTGGAATACCTGTCCGGCATCGACCAGCACCAGGTCTTCGCCTTCGGGTGCAGCGCGGGGCGCCACAGAAGCTCCATCGTCGTCGACGAGCTTTCACGCATCCTGAACAACAAGGGAATCGCCACCCATGTCGTCCATCGAGATCTGTAGGCCGCTGCCCGGCGACCGCGACGCCGTGTGGGACCGCTGGGGCGACCTCACGCCCCTGAGCCCCCACCCGCAAACCGACCGCCAGCGCGACGTGGCCGCCATCATCGTCAGCCGCAACCGCCCCGACCTGGTGCGCGACACCATCGCCCAGCTCATGGGCATGGGCCGGGGGCTGACCATGGACATCTACACCGTGGAGATGGGCTCCGACCCGGACCAGACCACGGAGCACTGCACCCTGCGCTACGAGGACCCGCGCTTCCTGGGCAAGGCCTACGGCCACAACGTGGGCCTGCGCCTGGCCCGCTCGCGGGGGCGCTACCGCTACTACTGGGTGCTCATGAACGACCTGGTCTTCGAGCCGGGCTGCGACGCCGTGGCCGCCCTGGTGGAGCGGATGCAGGCCCACCCGCGCCTGGCCGTCCTGAGCCCCGGCGAGGGCGAGGGCGCCCACCCCGAGGGCCGCCCCCGGCCCGGGGGCGGCCACCACATCGTGCCCTCCTGCGACTACCTGGCCTGGATGGTCCGCGCCCAGGCGGTGGAGGAGGCCGGTTTCCTGAACCCGGCCTTCAAGTACTGCTGGGGCGCGCCCCAGGAGCTGGGCTTCCGGCTCTACAGCCTGGGCTGGCAGATGGCCTACAGCGACGATGTGAGCATGGTCCATCTGGGCGGCTCGACCTACGGCAAGGCCAGGAACACGCCCTCGCGCGAGGAATACCAGCAAAAGGCCCAGGAGTTCGCGGCCCGCTATTTCGTGGAGACCTACGGCCGCGACTGGGACGACGTGTTCACCCGGGCGCTGCCCGGGGACATCGCCGCGCGCGACCAGTTCCACGCCACCCGGCGCAACTGGGAGCGCGTGCTGGACGAGCGCGAGCGCGAGCTCTACCGCCCGCGCCGCCCGTCGCTTCGCGCGCGCGTGGCGCGGCGCCTGGGCCTCGGGGCCCTGGCCCGGCCCACCCTGCGCGAGCAGATCGAGGCCCTGCACCCCTGGTACTACGACCTGAAGATCGGGCCCGAGCGGGTCACCCCCGGCGTGGGCGCGCGCGAGGGCGCCCAGGAGCTGGCCGGGCGGGTGCGCTACATCCGCCGCCTGCTGGTGAACGAAGCCTCGCACCACTATGATTTCCGGGGGCGGCGCCTGCTCGACCTGGGCGCCAACTGCGGCTACTACAGCGCGCGCTACGCCGAGATGGGCGCCGCGAGCCTGCTGGCCGTGGAGGGCCGCCTGGACCACGTCCGCCAGGGCCGGCTCTACTGGGGCCGGGGCGGCTTCCTGCCCGAGGGGGCCTGGGAGTTCCTGCACGGCAACGTCCTGGACCCCGACATCTGGCGGGCCATCGAGGCCCGGGGGCCCTTCGACTTCACCCTGTGCGCGGGCATCCTCTACCACATCGACGACTACCCCAAGCTGCTGCGGCGCGTGGCCGCCGTGACGCGCCAGGCCGTGCTGGTGGACACCCGCCTGGCCCGGGACCGCCCCGCGGCGGACGAACCCGGGGGCTGGAGCTTCGACGCCATCGCCCAAAGCCGGACCAAGCGCGACCCCGACCCGGAGGTGCTGCGGGCGGTGATGCGCGAGGCGGGCTTCACGGGCCGCGAGCTGGGCTCGCGGGAGCCGGTGCCCCCCGGGCTGCTCGGGGCCGACGACTTCTCCCTGGGCCGCCGGGCGGCCATCCTCTTCCTGCGCGAGGGCGCGGCATGAGCCCGGCCTGCGCGCCCCGGAGGGCCCGGTGACGGCGCTGGGCGCAAGGCTGGGCCGCCTGCTGCGGCGGCCCCGGGCCCGGGCGCTGCCCGTGGCCTCGGTGCAGGTGGAGCTGACCAACCACTGCAACTACGCCTGCCGCCTGTGCCCGCAGTCGCGCCGGGGGCGCGACAACGCCCCCCTGGCGCCCTACGACCGGCCCCGGGGGTTCATGGAGCCCGGGCTGTTCCGCGAGGTGGTGGCCCAGGCGGCGCGCTGCGCCAACGAGATCAACCTGAGCTTCTTCGGCGAGCAGACCCTGCACCCCCGGTTCGAGGAGTACATGCGCGTCCTGGCCGGGCGCCCGGCCAGCCTGCGCGTGGTGCTCAACACCAACCTCTCGCGCCTGACGCGCCACACCTTCGCCCTGTTCCGCGAGATGCGCCTGGACGACCTGCGCCTGTCCATCGACGCGGCCACCTCCCGCACCTACGACCTGGTGCGCCCGGGCGCCCAGGTGCTCGACCTGGACGGCGCCCCGGCCACGGGCGACAGGTTCCGGGCCATCCGCGCCAAGGCCGAATACTGGTTCGCCCTGCCCGGGCACACGCCCACGCGCCACGTCTTCCCCGTGAGCAGCGCCAACCGCCACGAGATGCGCGACTTCGCCGACTTCTGGCTGCCCCGGCTCGGCCCGGGCGACCTGATCCTGTTCAAGAACGTGCTGACCTACGGAGGCAAGGTGGACGACCCCATGATCCAGGACGCACCCTGCAACGCCTGGGACCAGGACATGCTCACCGTGGCCTGGGACGGCCGGGTCACGCCCTGCAATCTGGACACCAACCTCGACCTGGCCATAGGCTCGGTCCTGGAGCGGCCGCTGGAGGAGCTTTTCCGCGGCCCGGAGCGCGCCGCGGCCAGGGCCAGGGCCAGGGACCGCGACGCCCCGCCCTGCTCCACCTGCCGCGACAGCAACAACTGGAGCCGCAACATCGCCCTGCGCCAGGGCGACGCCTGGCGCGAGGAGATCGCCCTGGTCTTCCGCGACCCGCGCTGCGGCGGGCCCGCGCGCCCGGGGGAGGCACCGTGCCCGGGCTGAGGCTGCCCGGCAGGGGCCTTGCGCGGCGCGCGGCCAGGGGCCTGCGGGCCGCCCTGGGCCTGGAGCGCCCCGCCCACGGCTGCATGGCCGTGCGCGACCGCATGGCCGACATCCGCGACCGCGTCCGGACCCCACACCCGCTGATCATAGACGGCGGCGCGCACCGGGGAGCCATGACCAGCGCGTTCCGCCACCTGTTCCCGGGCTCGCGCGTCCAGGCCTTCGAGCCCAACCCCCTGCTCGCCGGGGAGCTGCGCCGGGCCTTCGCCGCCGAGCCGGGCGTCACGGTCCACGAGCTGGCCCTGGGCGCCGAGGAGGGCGGCATCGAGTTCCACATCCTGCGCAACAGCCTGTCCTCCAGCGTGCTGGCGCCCTCGCGGCACATGGCCGCCTTCCACGGGGAGCGGGCCGGGGTGGAAAGGACAGTCACCGTGCGCCAGGCGCGCCTGGACGCCCTGTTCGACGAGGACATCGACATCCTCAAGCTCGACCTCCAGGGCTACGAACTCCAGGCCCTGAAAGGCTGCGGGCGGCTGCTCGAACGCACCGGACTGATCCTGACCGAGGTCGAGTTCATGCCGCTGTACGACGGCCAGGCCCTGTTCGGCGACATCGACGTGTTCCTGCGCGGGCGCGGGTTCGAACTGCTGAATCTCTACGACCTGTTCACGCATCCGGACGGGCGGTTGACCGCAGGCGACGCCATATACATCAACGCCAACCGCCGCTGACCGGCGGCGCACGGACCATACGAAACGACCATGCTGCACCAGCTCAAACGACTCATGCGCGCCGCCCTGCACGGCGACTCCGACCCCGGGGGCGGCTCCGTCGCCGTCACCGACCCCGCCGTCATCGAGGCCTTTGCCCGCGACCAGGACAACCCCTTCCTGGTCAGCTTCCCGCGCACGGGCAGCCACTGGCTGCGCATGCTCATGGAGCTGTACTTCGGGCGGCCCTCCCTGGTGCGCGTGTTCTACCACCCCGAGCGCACCGACTACCTGACCCTGCACACCCACGACCTGGACCTGGATGTCCGGCGGCGCAACGTCGTCTACCTGCACCGCGACCCGGTGGACACGGTGTTCTCCCAGCTCGCCTACCACGGCCAGGCGCCGGACGACGCCGGGCACGTCCGCCACTGGGCCGGGCTCTACGGGCGCCACCTGGACAAATGGCTGCGCACCGAGGACTGCACCACGCACAAGACCGTCCTGACCTACGAGGGCATGCGCGCCGACCTGGAGGGCGAATTCGCCCGGCTCGCGGCGCATTTCGGCCAGGAGCCGGACCCCGGGCGCCTGGAGGCCGCCCGGGAGCGGGTGACCAAGGAGGAGGTCCGGGCGCGCACGGGCCACGACCAGCGGGTGGTCCGCCTGCGCGGCGACTACGCCCGGGAGCGGGCGGCCTTCCGCGCCACCATGGGCGCCCTGGTCCTGGAGGAGGTGCTCTCCGGCAGGCCGGAGCTGGAGCCCCTGCTCTCGCGGCCGGGGGGCGCGGCGTGACCCTGGTACGCATCCTGCGCGACTACGACTTCCCCGACCTGCTGCGCCAGACGCCGGGCGGGCGCGGGGAGTGGGGCGGCATCCGCTTCACCGAGGAGCCCGTGGCCGCCTGCGACGCGGCCGTGGTGCTCAACGCGCCCGGCGCCGCCGTGCGGCTGCGCTGCCCGCCGGGACGGGTCTGGGCCATGATGCAGGAGCCGCCCAACGAGCATTTCGGCCGCTTCCACCACGGGGAGCCCGTCCACGACCGGGTCTACACCACTCGCGCCGACCTCGTCGGGCCGCGCTACCGCCATGTCCAGCCCGCCCTGCCCTGGCACGTCGGGCGCAGCTACGACGAGCTTTCGGCCTGCCCCCCGCCAGCCAAGAGCCGCGGCCTGTCGTGGATCACCAGCAACGCCACGGCCTTTGCCGGACACCGCCGCCGGATGCGCTTCCTGGAAACGGTCCGGGGGCGCCTGGACTTCGACCTGTTCGGGCGCGGGTTCACGCCCGTGGCCGACAAATGGGACGCCCTGGCGCCCTACCGCTTCTCCCTGGCCGTGGAGAACCACGCCGCCGACCACTATTTCACCGAAAAGCTCACCGACTGCCTGCTGGCCTGGACGGTGCCGGTCTACGCGGGCTGCCCCAACGTCGGGGACTATTTCCCCCCCGAGGCCGTCATCGTGTTCGACCCGGACGACCCGCGCGCCCCCGAGGCCATCGCCCAGGCCATGCACGCCGAGCCCTGGGCCCGGCGGCTGGAGGCCCTGGCCGAGGCCCGGCGACTGGTCCTCGACCGGCTCCAGCTCTTCCCGTTCCTGGCCGGAGAGCTCGCGGCCTGCCCGCCCGGGGGCGCCCCCCGCCGGGTGCGCCTGGCCCCGCCCCGGACCGGCCCCGGCCCCCTGCGCCGGGCCGCGCGCGCCGTGGGCGCGCGCCTGCGGGCCCTGGCCGGAGGCAGGCCATGACCGCCCCCCGCCCCCCGCTGTTCACCGTGGCGGTCTGCACCTACAACCGGGCGGCCCTCCTGCGCGACGTGCTCGGGGACCTCTGTGCCCAGACCCTGCCCCGCGAGCACTACGAGATCCTCGTGGTCGACAACAACTCCACCGACGACACCGCCGCCGTGGCCCGCGAATTCGCCGCACGCGGCGTGCGCCGCGTGGCCGAACCGGCCCAGGGGCTGTCCCACGCGCGCAACCGCGCCTGGCGCGAGGCGCGCGGCGAGTATGTGGCCTACTGCGACGACGACTGCCGGATCCCCCCCGGCTGGCTCGAGGCGGCCCGGACCCTGGCCCTGGCCCACCGGCCCGAGGGCATGGGCGGGCCGTATTTCGCCTGCTACGCCTCGCCCCGGCCCGCATGGTTCAAGGACGCCTACGGCTCCCACGACCAGGGCCCGGAGCGCGTCCTGGGGCCGGGAGAGTTCCTGGACGGCGGCAACATGATCCTGCAACGGGCCGTGCTGGAGGCCCTGGGCGGCTTCGACGGGCGGCTGGGCATGCGTGGCCGGGCCCTGGGCTACGGCGAGGAGACCGACCTGCAACTGCGCCTGCGCGCGGCCCGGCCCGGGGCAGCCCTGCGCTATTCGCCGACCCTGTGGGTCCGCCACCTGGTCTCGCCCGGGCGGATGCGCCTGGGCGACATCCTGCGCCAGCGCCTGGCCGACGGCATGAGCATCGAGCGCATCCGCCTGGCCGACGGCCCGCCGCCCCCGGCCCTGCGGGCCGCCGGAGCCCTGGGCAAGGCCGCCGGGCGGGTGGCCCTGGCTCTGGCGGCCCTGCCCCTGCGCGACCGCGAGGCCATGCCCCGGGTGCACAACGGGCTGTGCGAGCTGGTGGGCCCGCGCGTCCTGGGCCTGGGCATGGCCTGGGCCCGCCTGCGGGCCGCCCTGGAGGGGCGGCGCTGATGTGCGGCATCGCCGGAATCCTCGCCCCCGGGCCGGACGGCGCCCTGGCCGTGCGCCGGGCCATGACCGCCATGGCCCACCGGGGGCCCGACGGCTCGGGCCTGCACGATGCCGGGCCCTGCGTGCTCGGCCATGTGCGCCTGGCCATCCTGGACCTCTCGGACCGGGCCGCCCAGCCCATGCCCGGCCCGGGCGCCCGCCACTGGATCGCCTTCAACGGCGAAATCTACAATTACATCGAGCTGCGCCGCGAGCTGGAGGCCGCCGGGGAGCGCTTCCGCAGTTCCTCGGACACGGAGGTCCTGCTGGCGGCCTACGTCCGCTGGGGCCGGGGCTGCCTGCCCCGGCTGCGCGGCATGTTCGCCTTCGCCGTCTGGGACTCCCGCGACAGGACCCTGTTCCTGGCCCGGGACAGGACCGGGGAAAAGCCCCTGTGCTACGCCAGCTCCGGGGGCAGCTTCCTCTTCGCCTCGGAGCTCAAGGGGCTGCTGGCCATGCTCCCCGGTGCGCCGGACCTGGATCCCGCCGCCGTGGACGCCTATCTGCACTACCAGTATGTACCCGAACCGGCCACGCCCCTGCGCGGCGTCCTCAAGCTGCCGGCCGGGCACTGCATGACCCTGGCCCCGGGGCGGCCCCCCGAGCCCGAGCCCTACTGGCGCCCCGAAGACGAACCCCCGGTTCACGGCGACCCGGCCGCCCTGGTCCGCGCCGAACTGGAGCACGCCGTGGAGCTGACCCTGCGCTCGGACGTGCCCGTGGGCCTGGCCCTTTCCGGGGGCGTGGACTCCGGCTCCCTGGCCGCCCTGGCCGCCGCCCGGGCCCCGGGCACCCTGCACGCCTTCAGCGTGGGCTACCCCGGGCGCCCCCACCACGACGAGCGCGACCGCGCCCGGGCCCTGGCCGCGCGCCTGGGCCTGAAATACCACAGCGCGGAGCTGGACACCCGGGACATGCGGGCCTTCTTCCCCCGGCTGGTGCGGATCATGGACGACCCCATCGCCGACATCGCCGCCTTCGGCCACTACAGCGTCATGCGCCTGGCGGCGGACCACGGGGTCAAGGTCCTGTTCACCGGCCTGGGCGGGGACGAGCTGTTCTGGGGCTACCCGTGGGTCGGCCGGGCGGCCCGCCTGACCCGGCGCAAGGGGCGCTGGCTGCGCGGCCCGGCCTGGCTGCGCGGGCTGTGGCCCGCCCTGCGGGCGGCCACCGGCGGCACGCTGCTGCTGCGCGCCGGGCGCAGCGCGCGGGTTCCCGCCCTGCCGCGCGCCCTGGCCGGCTGGCTGCGCGATGTCTCCCTGCTGACCCTGGACCGGCCCGGCCACGCCGTATTCTACGACCTGGCGCCGGATTTCATCGCCGCCCGGGCCGCGCTGCCCGGGCTCTACAGCCCGGACTTCGCGCGCGCCGTGCCGCCCGCCAACGCCTTCGAGCCCTTCCGCATGGCCGGGGACGACTGGGACAACCCGGCCCGGGCCGTGTTCTCCGCCCTGCTGCACACCTGGCTGACCTCCAACTGCCTGGCCCTGGGCGACCGGGTCAGCATGGCCTGTTCCGTGGAGGCGCGCACCCCGCTGCTGGACCACGGCCTGCTCCGCCTGGCCCTGGGCCTGCTCCAGGCCCGCCCCGCCGCGCCCCCCGAGGGCAAGCCCTGGCTCAAGGCGGCCATGCGCGGGCTCCTGCCCGACGAGGTCGCGCGCCAGCCCAAGCTGGGCTTCCAGCCGCCCCCCCAGGCCTGGATCCAGGCCGTGCTCGACGACCGGCTGGACCGGCTGCGCGCCGGGCAGCTCGTGGAACGGGGGGTGCTGGCCCCGGCGGGGCTGGAGGCCCTGGCCGCGCGCTGGAGGGCCTCGGGCCGCGACGGGTTCCTGCTCTTCAAGCTGGTGCTGCTGGAAACCTGGCTGGACACCGTGGCCCGCGTCGGGCAGGGGGCGGCGGAATGACCGGCCCCTGCGCGCCCGTGGCCCTGTTCGCCTACAACCGGCCCCGGCACCTGGCCCGGACCCTCCGGGCCCTGGCCGCCAACCCCCTGGCCGCGCGGACCCCGGTGGTGGCCTATGCCGACGGGCCGCGCGGCCCGGCCGACGAGGCCGCCGTGGGCGAGGTCCGCGCCGTGCTGGCCCGCGCGCGGGGCTTCGCCTCCCTGCGCGTGGTCCCGTGCGAGGCGAACCTCGGCCTGGCGCGCAACATCATCGCCGGAGTAGGCGAAACCCTGGCCGCCCACGGCCGGGTCATCGTCCTGGAAGACGACCTGCTGACCACGCCGGGCTTCCTGGAATTCATGAACCGCGCCCTGGACGCCTACCAGGACGAGGAGCGCGTGGCGGCGGTGCATGGCTACGTCTTGCCCGTGCCCGGGCTGCCCGAGACCTTCATGCTGCGCATGACCGACTGCTGGGGCTGGGGCACCTGGAGCCGGGCCTGGAAACTTTTCGAGCCCGACGGCGCCGGGCTGCTGGCCCGGCTGCGCGCGGCCGGGCTGACCCGGACCTTCGATCTGGACGGCGCCCAGCACTACACGGCCATGCTCGAAGACCAGATCGCCGGGCGCAACGATTCCTGGGCCGTGCGCTGGTACGCCTCCACCTTCCTGGCGGGCAGGCTCGGCCTGTATCCGGGGCGCTCGCTGGTCCGCAATATCGGCCTGGACGGCTCCGGCACCCACGGGGCGGACACGCGCCTGGACGCGGGCCCCTGCGTCGCCCCCGCGCGCTTCGTCATGGCGCAGCCCCGGGAGGACGCCGCCGCCCGCAAGGCCATCGTCCGCCACCTCGGGCGCTCGCGCCCCGGCCTGCTGCGCCGCCTGCGCGCGGCCGCTCGCAGGCTCCTGGCCCCGGAGGCCCGGCCGTGAACGCCCCGCCCGCCAACCCCAACCCCCGCCGGACGCCCCGGCCCGGAGGCCCCAGGCCATGACCCTACGCTCCCTGTTGCGCCAGCTGCTGCCCCCGGCCCTGGCCCGGCTTGCGCCCCGGCGGCGGCGGCGCTACGGCTTCTTCGGCGACTATCCCGACTGGGCCGGGGCCCGGGCGGCGTCCGCCGGATACGACCAGGAGGCCATCCTGGAGCGCGTGCTCGCGGCCATGCGCGAGGTGCGCGACGGCCGCGCCGCCTGCGAGCGCGACTCGTGCCTGTTCGACTCCGTGCAGTACGCCTGGCCCCTGCTGACGGGGCTGCTGTGGGCTGCGGCGCGCAACGGCGGCGCCCTGCGGGTCATGGACTACGGCGGCTCCCTGGGCAGCCTCTACTTCCAGGGCCGGGCCTTCCTGGCCGGTCTGCCCCTGGTGCGCTGGGGCGTGGTGGAGCAGCCCGCCTTCGTGCGCGCCGGGCGCCGCGAGTTCGAAGACGGCACCCTGGCCTTCTTCGAAAACGCGGCCGACTGCGCGGCGGCCCTGGCCCCGAACACGGCGGTCTTCTCCAGCGTGCTGCAATACCTGGAAGATCCGCGCGCGGCCCTGGAACAGGCCCTGGCCCACGGCTGCACGACCCTGCTGCTGGACCGGCTGCCCGTCATCGACGGCCCGCAGGACCGGCTGTGCGTACAGCGGGTGGACCCCGCGCTGATGGCGGCCAGCTACCCCTGCCGCCTGTTCTCCGAGCAGCGCCTGCGCCGGTCCCTGGACGGGCTGCGCATCGTGGCCGAATTCCCGGGGGCGGACCCCAGCCTGGGCCTGGGCAGCCGCTACATGGGCTTCATCATCGACTGCGCCCCGGGCGGCTGAGGCGGCCATGCGCCATTACTGCACCTATTTCGACAGCAACTACCTGGTCCAGGGCGAGCTGCTCATCGCCTCCCTGCGGCGCCACGCCGGGCCGTTCGTCCTGCACGTCCTGGGGCTGGACGAGGCCGTCCGCGCCCATCTGCGCGCCCGGCACCCGGACACGGTGCGCGTAATCGCCCCCGCCGACCTGGAGGACTTCGAGCCCCGCCTGGCCCGGGCCCGGGCCGGGCGCTCGCGCGTCGAATACTACTTCACCTGCTCGCCGCTCCTGCCGCTGTTCGTCCTGGAGCGGACCCCCGGCGCGGCGGACGTGACCTACCTCGACGCGGACACGCTGCTGTTCGCCGCGCCGGACCCGGCCTTCGCCGAGCTGGGCGACGCCTCGGTGGGCATCGTGGAGCACCGCTTCTCCCCGGGGCTGGAATACAAGCTGCGCTTCGGGCGGTTCAACGTCGGCTGGATCAGCCTGCGCAACGACGCGCGCGCAAGGGAGGTGCTGCGCTGGTGGGCCGGGCGCTGCCTGGACTGGTGCCGCGACGTGCCCGAGAACGGCCTGTTCGCGGACCAGAAATACCTGGACCGCTGGCCGGAGCTGTTCGAGGGGGTGCGTGTGCTGACCCACCCGGGGCTGAACGCCGCGCCGTGGAACGCCGCCGGGGCTCCGCCCCAGGCCGGGCCAGACGGGGTGCGCGTCGGCGGTGAGCCGCTGCTGCTGTACCATTTCCACGGCTTCAGGCGGCTGGCCCCGGGGCTATACCGCTCGGGCCTGGCGGGCTACGGGGCCGGGCTGCGGGGCGCCCTGCGGGCGGGGGTCTACGCGCCCTACGCCAGGGCCTTCGAGGGCCTGGCCGCGAACCTGCCGGGCGCGGCGCCGGGCGCCCGCCGGGGGCCGGGGGGCCGGGGGCCCCGGGCCTGGCTTCGCGGCCTTGCCGACGACTGGTGCCTGCTGCTGCTGGGGCCCCTGGCCGTGCCCCTGCGCCTGGGGCCCCTGGCGGCGCCCCTGCGGGCCCTGCGCGGGGCCTGGCGCAGGCTGCGCGGCGGCTAGGCTAGGTCCGGCACTGCCCGGGCCAGTCGGGGCCGAAGGGCAGGACCCCGTCCGAGGCCCAGAAATAGATGTTGTGCCGCTCGGGATACTCGGTCTCGAACACCGTGACATGGGCGAAATGCGGGGCCACCTCCGCCAGCAGCTCCTCCTTGCTGCGGAACTCGCGCTCGTGCAGCGGGAGGCTGGTCGTCTCCCCGCGCTGGACGATGGTGTAGCCGCTGACCACGCCCGACGGCGCCAGCCGCTGGCGGATGGCCTGGAAGACGACCGCGGTCTCCTGCGGGCTGAAATGCTCGATGGCCGCGTCCCAGACGATGTTGTCGAAGCTGCCCCCGGGCAGGGCGGACCGGATGTCGCCCACGAGGAACTCGACGTTGGGCGCCGCGTGCTTGCGCCGGGCGGTGGCGATGATGTGCGGGTCGAAATCCACGCCCACCACGCGCCGACTGCGCAGGCTGAAGAAATTGCGCACGTAGAACCCGTCGCCGCAGCACAGGTCGAGCACGTCCCCGCCCTTGAGGGCCAGCCCGGAGAACACCCCGCGCTCCACCCACATGGCGCTGCGCCGGGCGGGCCACAGGTGGTAGAGGTCGATGTCGTGCTCGAAATTTTCCGCCACCGGGGGGATGCCCCACTGCACGGAAAGCAGGCGGCCGTGGGCCGCGCCCGCCCAGCGGGCGGCCACGGCGCACTCGGCCTGGACCAGCCCCTCCAGCAACGGCTTGGCCGGGCTCAAGGCCCGCCGGGCAAGGCGTTTTCCCCGACGCAACAACTCACGGCATGATGCCCGCATGACTGCCCCCTGGCGATGGTTTCGGCGTTGGTGTGCTCCGGCGTCACGGCGCCGGTGGCCGGGCCGCCCCGCCCGGGCCCATGAGAAAGTCCATATGCCGGTGGAAGCCTTCCACCGTATGCCGCTCCGTGGCGCGGGCGCGGGCGGCGCGGCCCAGGGCGCCGCACCGCTGCGGGTCCGCCAGCAGGCCGCCCAGGGCCTCGGCCAGGGCCGGGGCCTCGCCGGGAACGAGCACCCCGCAGCTCTGGTCCACATAGTCCCGGGTCTGGCCCACGTCGGTGGCCACCACGGCGTTCTCGCTGGCCATGGCCTCCAGCAGGGCCTGGCTGTGGGCGTTGTCCGTGCGCTGCAACGCGGCATACACCGCCGAGCGCCCCAGGACCGCAGGCGGATCCTGGCTGAAACCGATCTCCACCCGGCCCTCCAGGCCCAGGGCCCGCACCCGCTCGCGCAGTCCGGCCTCCAGGGGCCCCCGGCCCAGCATCAGGAACCGGGCCCGCGCGTCGCGCGCCGCCACCAGGGCCGCCGCGTCGAGAAACAGCCCGGGCTGCTTCTCCGGGCTCAGGCGCGCGCAGAACACCGCCAGCGGCTCCTTGGGCCGGACGGCGATCCTGGAATAATCGATGAAGCTGCACGGGTCGGCCAGGATGCGCCAGCCGCGGCCCCGGGCCCGCTCGCGCAGAACCCCGGCCAGCCGTTCGGTGGACGCGGCCACGGTCACCCCCGGGGGCAGGGCGCGCCAGGCCGGGGTGTCCAGGGCGGCGCATTCCGGATCCACGAAGGCCGCGACCTTGCGCCGACAGGGCAGCAGGGGCAGGAACTCCACCCCGCCCACGATGGCATAGGCCGCCGCGTCGCGCGCGCCGGAGAACAGGCGCAGCAGCCCCCGGCGCACCGCCAGCCGCTCCAGCGCGGACCACGCCCGGGCCCCCGGCCCGAAGGCGAAAGGCAGCCTGTCGCGCAGGCCCAGGGGCACCAGGTGCGGCCCCGGACGCAGCAGCCCGGCCCCCACGCAGTGCGCATACACGCCCCGGTTGAGCACGCAAGCCGTCCGCCCGTCCCACCTGCTGCCGATATAATTGAAATAATTTGCGAAACGGCGCTCGGAGCCGCCGATCCCGAAATAGTTCATCACCAGGAAGATGCGCTCCACGTCCTGCCAGGGGCGCCGCGCGCCGGGGGGGGTCACCAGGGCCTCCCGCGGTTGAACAGGAACTCCTCCATGAAGAAGTTGTACGACCGGCGCCAGCGCGGGGTGTCCTCCACGCGGTAGGCGTCCGTGGGCCACGCCGGGCAGGCGCGGCAGATGTCGAACTCGCGGACGGCCCCGTCGAACAGCTCCCCGCGCATGGCGGCGAAGCGCTCCCCGGCCCAGATGGCCTCGAAATCCTCCCGGCGCAGGTCGCCCATGCTCAAGACACCGCGCCAGCCCACCGAGGCCAGCGTCCGGCAGCACACCGAAACCTGGCCCTCGGGAAACACGGCCGCCTGGATCCAGGGCTGGGAGCAGGGGTAGCGCCGGCCGGGGTCGCACAGGCGCCCGTCCACCAGCGGCTCGCCGGTGCGCAGGTCGTAGCGCGTCAGGCCGTAGACCACCACGCCGTCCACGCCCATGCCGCGCCATTTCTCCAGAAAGGCATGGCGCTCCCCGATGGCCTCGGGCTGGAGGATGAAGGCCACGGAGGTCGCGATGCCGCGCGGCCGGGCCAGGCGCAGGAAGGCCGCCACGTTGCGCTCCACCTCCCGCAGGTCCCGGCCGCGGATGGCCCGGTAGGTCTGCGGGGTCGCGGCGTCGAGGCTGAAGCGCACGGAGGTGACCCCGGACGCGGCCAGGGCCCGCGCCTTTGCCGCGTCCAGCAGGGTGGCGTTGGTGGACAGATGGATTTCGCGCACCCCGCGCGCGCGCGCCTGGCGGAAGAAGGCAAAGATGTCCCGGTGCAGCAGGGGCTCCTCGATCTGCCCGAAGAACAGGCCGATGCGGTGCCTGCCCGCGTATTCGGCGATGCGGGCGAAGACCTCGGGGGTCATGCTCCTGGCGCGGGTCAGGTAGTCCGAGGCGTGGTGCGGCGTGTAGTGCGGGGAGTGGTAGGGGCACATGACGCATTGCAGGTTGCACTTGTTGAGCAGGCAGATCTGCAAGGTGCGCGGCGCGGGGTAAAAGCGCGGCGCGCGCCCGACCACGTCGCGGCGCAGGGTCTCGCGGCCCGGGTTCCAGGAGTGCCAGGGGCCGCCCAGCTGGGCCAGCCAGCCGGGGGCCACCTCGGCGGGCGCCGCCCCGGGGGCCGGGCCGGGGCCCGGGGCCAGCGGAAGCAGGCGCGCCCGCGCGGCGCGCACGGCGCCCTCGATGCGCATGCGCAGGCCCAGGCGCAGGCGCAGGAACGGGACGCGCGCCGCGCCCAGAACCGCCCGCAGAACCAGCGCCTGCAAGGGCACGGGCCGGGCGGCGGGCAAAAGGGCCAGGGCCACGGGGGCGGCCCCGAGGCGCCCATTGGGCCTGGGGGCGTAATACAGCCCCTGCCCCCGGGCCAGGGCCTCGGCCACGAAACGGTCCAGCAGGGCCTCGTCGGCGGCATCGTCCTGGGGATAGTCGACGTACAGCAGCGGCCCGCCGCCACGGGCCAGGGCGGACCAGCGGGCCAAAAACCCGACGGACCCCGGCTCGCCCACGGCGCGGCAGGGATAGCCCCGCCGCCGGGCCCAGTCGCGCAGGGCGTCCGCCCCGCGCGGGGTCAGGACGCGCACTGCGCCGGGCGCCGCGCCGTCGGCCCCGGCCATGATCCTCTCTCGTCTCGGTGCCATCCTCTGCTCCAGAAGAGGGGAAAACCTGTTTGCCGCCCAGCGGAATGCATCATCGGTGCCAACGCTCAGGACCAGATGTCCTCCAGGGGCACCAGGGGTACGGACACGGAGGCCGCGCCGGTCTCGTCGGCCGGGTTGCGGACCGTGGCCAGCTCGCGCCCGGCGCACCACAGCCGCAGCCCGCGCCCGGAGCGGTCGTAGACCGTCAGGCCCTGGAAGCGCTCCCGGGGCGCCAGGGCGGGATCGCCGCCGCAAAGCTCCACCTCGCCCGGCCCCAGGCGGCGCAGGCGGACAGAGGCCAGCAGCTCGCCGTAAAGCAGCAGCCGCGCCAGGCCGCAGACCCACAGCCGCCCGGCCTCCCGCTCCCGGGCCAGGAAACGCAGCGGCGCGAGCAGCTCCCGGGCCCGGGCGGCCACGGCCTGCACCCCGCAGGGAACCACGCGCCCCGCCGTCTTCTCCAGCACCCCGGGATGCTGGTAGACCACCACGCAGCCCCGGCGGGCGTAGAGCGCGTCCCAGGGCACCTGGGCCAGCTGCCGCCCCAGGTTGCCCAGGGCCGGGGGCGGCTCCCCGGTGGAGCGGAAGCGGAAGAACCCCCGCACGCGGGTGCCGTCGGCCAGGGCGCAGGGGAAGGACAGCCGCCGGGCGCGGAGCTGGCGCGGCCCCAGGGCGTGGCGCCCCTGGCGGGCCAGGGCCCGCAGCCGCGCCAGGGCTCCGGGCGGCGCCAGCTCGTTGATCATGGAGTCGGCCCACACGAAGCGCACCCCGGCCCCGGGGAACAGGTCCGCGTGGTAGGCGGGATGCCCGGGCGCGTCGCCGCGCTGCCAGGTCCGCCAGGGGGCCTCGGGAGCCACGTTCTGCACGTTGTTGGCCGGGCCGTGGTTGGTGAACACCGGCAGGGTCGCGCCCAGGGCGGCCAGGGTCTCGTAGGCGCGCAGGGCGTGGGCGCGCACGAAGCCCCCCCGGGGGCTGAAGTCCCCGAAGGCGTGGTTGGCGTCGATCCAGCCCGCGCGCAGGTAGTCGTCCAGGCGGTCGGCCTCGGCGCAGCGCGGCGCGTCCGGCCCAAGGCCGCTGAAATAGGAAAAATGTTCCCGCCGCTGGCTGTAGAAGAACAGGCTGGAGGTCGTTTCCAGCCCCAGCCCGGGCCCCAGGGGCGTGGGCCCGCGCGTGTTGAGCAGGCGCATCAGGGCCTCGAAGAAGGCGAACCCCAGGCAATCCGCATCGAAGGACAGGGACAGCGCCCCCCGGAAGGGAAAGGGCAGGGGCCGCACGCCGGCGCGGGCGCGGGCAGGCGCTGGATCACCGCCACAAGGCCCCCGCGCGCCGGGCGCGCGCCGCCCCCGGCGCGCGGCGCGGCGGCGCGGGGGCCCAAAGGGCGGCATGCGGCGTAAGCAGGACCATCGGGGATTCCTCCGGGGGCATGGCGGCCGGGGCAGACGCTGCAAGGCGCGTTCCACGCCGCCGCGCCGGGACTTTCGGTTGCCCTTTGGCCGACTCTTTGCATACCATATCCTGCCACGCGGGGGCAAACCGGCATCGTGCCGCACCCCGCCAGGAACGCCATGCCCGTAATCGATTCGCTGGTCCACGTCACCCCGGACGGATCCTGGTTCGGCACGCGCCACGACGCGAGCCTGGGCCGCCTGTTGGCCGAGATGGACGCCGGCGGGGTGGACAGGGCCGTGGTCGTGGCCCTGGCCGGGCACATCGACAACGGCTTCGTGGCCCGGACCTGCGCCGCCCACGGCGACCGCCTGATTCCCGGCGCGTCCCTGGACCCGTCGCGGGCGCCCAGCCCGGCCCGGGCGGCGGCCATGCGCCGCGAGCTGGACGCCGAGGCCGATTTCGCCGTGCTCAAGCTGCACCCCCGGCTCAACGGCTACGACCCGCTGGACCCGCGCTGCCTTGCGCTGCTGGAAGCCAACGCCCTGTGCGCGCGGCCGCTGCCCGTGTGGCTGGACACCATCTGGCGCGGCCCGGGCGCCGCCCTGTCCAGGGCCCCCGCCGACACCGTCCACGAGCTGGCCGCCCGCTTCCCCGACACGCCCCTGGTGCTGCTGCACGGCGGCGGGCCGGACCTGCTGGCCCTGGCGGACATGGCGGGCAAATTCCCCAACCTGACCCTGGACCTGTCCCTGACCGCCCTCTACTACGCCGGGTCGTCCCTGGACGCCGACATCCGCTTCGCCCTCGGGCGGCGCGACCGGGTCTGCGTGGCGGGCTCGGACTTTCCCGAATACACGCCCCGCGAGTACATCGCCCGGCTGCGGACCCTGGGGCGCGACCTTGAGCCGGACAAGCTGGACAACGTCCTGGGCCGGACCCTGGCCCGGCTGCTCGGCCTGGAGCCCGCATGACCCCGCGCAGCGTGGAAATACTCGAATGCACCCTGCGCGACGGCAGCTACGCGGTGGACTTCCAGTTCACCCCGCGCGACACGGCGACCATCGCCCTGGCCCTGGAGCGCGCGGGGGTCCGGCTGATCGAGGTCGGCCACGGCCTGGGCCTTGGCGCCGCAGCCCGGGGCAAGGGCGAGGCCGCGTCCTCCGACGAGCAGTATCTCGCGGCCGTCGCCGGGGCGCTGACCCGGGCGGCCTGGGGCATGTTCCACATCCCCGGCATCGGCCGCCTCCAGGACCTGGACCTCGCCCGGGCCCACGGGATGCACTTCGTGCGCATCGGCACCAACCCCCCGGACGTGGACCTGGCCGCGCCGCACATCGAGCACGCCAGGAAGCTCGGCCTCGATGTCTGCGCGAACCTGATGAAATCCTACACCCTGGCGCCGCGCGAGCTGGCCGCGCAGGCCCGGCGGCTCGAAGCCTTCGGCGCGGGCATGGTCTGCCTGGTGGACAGCGCGGGGCACATGCTGCCCGAGGACATCCGCGAATACATGGGGCGGCTGACCGACGCCCTGTCCATCCCCGTCGGCCTGCACGGCCACGACAACCTCGCCCTGGGCACGGCCAATATTCTGACGGCGGTGGCCTGCGGCGCCGCCCGGGTGGACACGACCCTCCAGGGCCTGGGGCGCGGCGGCGGCAACGCGGCCACGGAGACCGTGGTCGCCGCCCTGGAGCGCATGGGCGTACGCACCGGGGTGGACCTGCGGCGGATCATGGACGTGGGCCAGGGGCTCATCCGGCCCATGCTGCGCGCCGGAGGCGTCGACCCGCTGCACGTCACCGGCGGCCTGGCCGGTTTCCACTCCGGGTTCACGCCCCTGCTGCGGGCGGCGGCCGAGCGCCACGGGGTGGACCTGCGCGAGCTCATCCTGGCGGTGTGCGAGCGCGACCGGGTCGCCCCGGCCCCGGAGCTGGTGGAGGAGCTGGCCGCGCGGCTGGCCGCACGCCGCCCCCGGCCCGGGCCCCCCGACGACGCCCCGCCCCCCGGCGTGCCCGGCGCCTCGGGGTTCGCCAGCGCCAGCGGCCCCCTGGGCCGGGCCGTGGCGGAAAAATCCCGCGAGATCCGCGCCCAGGCGCGCAAGGCAGGCAAGACGGCGGTGCTCAACGTCGTGGGCCGCCTGGACTCCGGCCCCGGGGCCCGGGTGTCCCATTTCGTCCAGGAGGGCTTCGGGGCGGTCATCGGCAGCGTCGAGGTGGACGGGCTCGCGGCCCTGGACGCCGTGGTGGCCGCCGCAGACGGCATCGTGGACCTGCTGCTGGTGGACGCGGACCAGAAGCCCGGGGCCGGGGCGTCCCTGGCCCACCGGGCGGCGCTGCGCACCCGGCACAGCGAGGTCGCGCCCTATTCCGACCTGCGCACCTGGGCGCACAGCGTGGTCCGCCAGCTGGGCGAGCTGCTGGGCGGCTATCAGGGCCGGACCATCGCCGTGGCCGGGCTGGATGTCCTGTCGCGGCGCTTCATCCTGGCGGCCCTGGAGCGCGGGGCGCGGGTGCGCGTCTGGGGCGCGCCGCCGGAATCCTTCGCCGCCGAGGCCGGGGCCTTCGCGGCCTGGAGCGTCAACGCGGCCCGGCCCGAGGCGGCGCCCACGGCGGCCCGGGCGGCCGGGGGCGCCGACGCCCTGGTGGGCTTCGCGCGCGGCGACGGCGCGGCGGCCATCGGCCCCGAGGCCGTGGAGGCCCTGGGCGCCGGCTTCGTCGTGGACGCGGGCATCGGCGCCGTGTCGCGCCCGGCCCTGGAGGCCGCCGCGCGGCTGGGCATCGCCGTGGTGCGCCCCGACATGCGCGCGGCCCTGGCCGCGGAGCTGGACGCCCTGCTCGGCGCCCGGCGCATCGCCGCCCGCTCCATGGGCCGCGCCGAGCTGGCCGGGGTGCCCGTTGTGGCCGGGGGGCTGGTGGGCCGCCCGGGCGAGGTGGTGGTGGACTGCGTGGCCCGGCCCACGCGGGCCCTCGGGGTCTGCGACGGGGCGGGCCGCGTCGTGCCCGCCGACGCCCCCGAGGACCGGCGGCGGCTCGACGCCGTGGAACGCGAACTGCTGCGGCGCAGCATCATGGGCCAGTAGCATGACCGCCCGGACCCCTGGGGTGATGATCCTCGGCGCGTCGCGCTACTACATCCGCTGCATCCGGGCCGCCCGGCGCCTGGGGCTGCGCGCCGTGGTCCTCGACCGCGACCCCGCGGCCCCCGGGCTGGCCCTGGCCGACACGCCCCTGGCCGTGGACATCACCGACATCCCCGCCGCCGTGGACGCGGCGCGGCGGCTGCGGGTGGACGCGGTGGTGGCCCTCAACGATTTCGGCGTGCCCACGGCGGCGGCCGTGGCCCAGGCCCTGGGGCTGCCGGGGCTGCGGCCCGGCGCGGCGGCCAACGCCACGGACAAGGCCCGCATGCGCACCCTGTGGGCCGCCGCGGGCGTGCCCTCGGCGGAGTTCGAGGTGGTGCGCACCCTGGACGGGCTGGAGGCGGCGGCCCGGCGCCTGGGGCTGCCCCTGGTGGTCAAGCCCGCCGACAGCCGGGGCGGCGGCAGCCGGGGCGTGCGCATGGTGCGCGCCATGCGGGAGCTGCCCGAGGCCTTCGCCTTCGCGGGCAGCTTCTACGACGACCCCCGCATCGTGGCCGAGCAATGCCTGCGCGGCAGCGAGCACAGCCTGGAGACCTTCACCTTCGAAGGCCGGACCCACGTCCTGGCCATCGGCGACAAGGAGAAGACGCCCGAGCCCTACCGGGTGGACCGCAGCGTGATCTACCCCACGGCCCTGGCCCCCGGCCCGCGCGAGGCGGCCTGCGCCGCGGCGCGCGACGCCGTGCGGGCCCTGGGCATCGACCACGGCCCGGCCCATGTGGAGCTGTGCGTCACCGCCCGGGGCCCCCGGCTGTTCGAGGTCGGCGCGCGCTGCGGCGGCGGGGGCACCCCGGACCCCATCGTGCCCTACGTCACGGGGGTCGACGTGTTCGCCGCCGTGCTGGACCTGGCCCTGGGTCGGGCGCCCCGGAGCCTGGAGCCCACGCGCTCGCGCGGCTGCGTCTACCGCTTCCTGACCCCGGCCCCGGGGGTGGTCCGCCGCGTCGCGGGGCTGGAGGAGGTCCGCGCCTGGGAGGGCGTGCTGGACTGCGAGGTCTTTCCCGGCCCGGGCGACACCGTGCGCCCCGTGCGCGTGGGCGCGGACAGGGCCGGATTCGTCATCGCGGGCGGGGCCGACCGCCAGGCCGCCCTGGACCTGGCCGCCCGGGCCGAGGCCCACATCCGCGTGGAAACCGCGCCGCCCGGAAAACAACGTCTGCCCCGGCCCAAGGGCCGGGAGGGGAGCCACCCGTGCTGAGCCGAAACGACTGGATGGAGCTGGAGCTGACCAAGCAGCGCCACCGCCTGCGCTATATCGACACCGTTCTGTCCGGCGGCGTCCATTGCCCGTTCCCCCCGCGCCGGGTGTTCATCGAGCCGACCAACGTCTGCAACCTGAACTGCGTGCATTGCGTACACGACGGCAAGATGACCCGCCCCAAGGGCTTCATGGACATGGCCCTGTTCCGTAAAATCATGGACGACATCAAGGGCTGGAACCGCAGCACGGAGCTGTGCCTGTTCCAGCAGGGCGAGCCCCTGCTGCATCGGGAGATCGCCGAAATGGCCCGGCTGGCGGGCACGCACTACGACTTTTTCACCAAGCTGAACACCAACGGCGTGGCCCTGACCCGCGAGCTTTCGGCCCAGCTCATCGCCAACGGGCTGGACTACCTCGTCTTCTCCCTGGACGCCATCACCCCCCAGACCTACCTGCGCGTCAAGCGGCGCGACCATTTCCACAAGGTTATGGACAACATCCTGGACTACATGGAGATATGGGGCGACCTGGACATCGGCCGCGAGCGCAACTACTTCGCCTGCGACATCAACATCCTGGAAGAGGAAGCCAACCGCCACGAGATCCCCGTCTTCCGCGAGATGCTCGAACGCCTGCCCGTGGGCCACGTTTCCGTCTACCAGCTGCACAACTACATGGGCGCCGTGGAGGAGGCCAACGCCAAGGTCGACACCGGCGGCAGGCCCCACGCCCACTGGCCCTGCTGCAACAGCCCGTGGGACGTGGTCGGCATCCGCTGGAACGGCGACGTTGTGGCCTGCATCTACGACTACGACTCGCGCTACGTCATCGGCAACGTGGGCGATGCGCCCCTGGAAGCAATCTGGAACGGCGAACGGATGACGGCCTTCCGCCGGGCCCTGCTGGAGCGCCGCTTCGACGTTGTGGAGGCCCGGGGGCCCATGTGCTCGGAGTGCAGCATCCTGTGGATGCCCGAGTACCAGCTGCCCACGGACTACTACGCCGAAATCCGGCGCATGGAGCGCTACCTGTGCGACGCGGTGGACCGCGTGGGCAACCGCTGGCCGCGCACCGAAAAGCTCCTGGAGCGCCACCGCTACCTCAAGGAGCACCGCGCGGCCTGGCGCGCCGAACTCGACGCCCTGGGCAGCGCCCCGGGCCCGGAGTCCGGCCGTGGCTGAGCGCCCCCCGCAGGACGGCGGCTGCCGCTGCGTCAGGGGCTGCGCCCTGTTCGAAGGCCGCCCGGACCAGGCGCCCCCCGACTGCCCCACCCGCCTGCATGCCGACGTGCTGGCCCGCGCCGGGGAGCTGTGCCGCACCGAGGGCACCGACGCCCACCGGCTGTGGCAGGCCTTCGGCAGGCTCATCGGCACCGGGGGCGCGGCCAAGAGCCGCGTGGAGCATGTGGTGGACTTCGCCCGCGCCCTGGGCGAGGGGCGCATCGGCATCGCGAGCTGCCTGCGCTACATCGAGGACGCGCGCTTCCTGCGCGGGCTGTTGCGCGCCGAGGGCTTCGACGCCCCGGTGGTGCTGTGCAAGGTCGGCGGCTGGACAGTGCGCGACGTGGGCGTGGACCGCGACACGGACTGGATCGTCTGCAACCCGGCCGGGCAGGCCCTGATTCTCAACAAATTGGGCTGCGGCGTGCAGTTGACCCTGGGCCTGTGCATGGGCCACGAAATGATTTTCAACAAATATTCGACGGGATACGTCACGAACCTGTATGTGAAGGAAAAGATATCCGAAGAGCGCCCGCGCGACACCGTGCGGGCGATGATGCGCGGCGAGTATGTCTGCCGCTTCCACAGGTTCGGGGAGGAGTGAGGCGGGACGCCCTCAGGCCAGCGCCCCGCCCTCGGCAGCTCGCTCACCGGCGGTTTAGAACGGCTGGCCGCCGTTAAGCACAAACGTGCCCATCGGGTCCAGGTTGCTGTTGGGATCCTCGAAGAACGTCCTCACCCGTCCCAGGAGGGCGGGCCCCTCAACGTTCTCGGCGGCCCACACAACCTCCCCGTAGCCCACGTTGACATACGTTCCTGCGGCGTTCGGTTTCAGTTGCAGCACGGCTGTCGTCTTCGTGGCCAAGTTGAACGTCACCGTTCCTGCGGCGACATTGTGTGATATATTGATCGCCGCGCCTTGATAAAAGGTGCCGTCAATCGTTTCAATCTGCGTCAGCGGCGCGCCGCTATCATTATACAGCTTTACAGTGACAGACACTGTTCCAGAGGAAACATTGCTCAGATAGATATTGTTCCTCCTGGCACCATTTGTCGATGTGTAGTAATGAAGAGGTGCGATATACGCCTTCCCCCCATAGTTCAGACATGTCGTGCCCATCGCCGGGATGGCCCACAGGACAGAGAAAAGAAGCAATGAAAGCACAAAAGATTTCTTTCTGGTGGACATTTCATCCTCCTCAGGAAAAGCAGAAGATTGTTTTCAGCACCACAACAGCGATCTGCCGAATATTTGAAATCATATAAAAAACCACACTGAAACACAAGGGCGGCGCAAGGAAGCGACAGGGAACGATGACTCACGACGACATGCAAGACATCCGCAAGGCGGGCTGGGAACTGCCCCGGGAGGTTCTGGATACCCTGGGCGGCTACCAGCGCGAGTTCCTCATGGCCCAGTTCACGGGCACGCGCACGCCCGGATACTACGCCGCGCGGCTCGCGGCCCTGGGGCTTGCGGGGCTGGGGCGCGTGGTGGACGCCGCCTGCGGCACCGGGCAATGGACCGTGGCCCTGGCCGGGCTGAACGGGCAGGCCGAGGGCGTGGACATCGACGCCGGAAGGCTGCTGGTGGCCCGCGAGCTGGCCGGGGCCATGGGCGCGGCCAACTGCGCCTTCCGCCACGGGCGCCTGGAGGCGCTGCCCTTCGCCGACGCCAGCGTGGACGGCCTGTTCTGCCGGGGGGCGTTCATGTTCAGCGACACCGCGCGGACCCTGGCCGAGTTCCGCCGCGTGCTGCGCCCGGGCGGGCGGGCCTACCTGGACGCCAACGGCCCGGGCTGGACGGCGCACATGTTCTGGACCCGGGGCCTGCGCGCCCGCGACTGGAACCAGGCCGCCAGCGCCGTGATGACCACCCTGCGCACCGCCCTGGGCCGGCCCGCCAGGATATTCCTGACCGCCGGACGGCTGCGGGCCCTGGCCCGGGCAAACGGGCTGACCGTGCTCGGCTGCGGGCCCGAGGGCTCCCTGTCCTGCCCGCCCGGGCGCCGCGACAGCGTGCCGCCCATCTACCCCGAACGGATGTTCGGCCTGCCCGCCGTCCACGAGCTGCTGCTCCGCAAGGACGGGCCCTGATGCGCCTGGCCTTCTACGGCGGCATGGTCAACAACCTCTATGTGGCCGCCCGGGCCTTCGCGGACCTGGGCGCCCGGCCCCTGTTCATCCGCGACCGCGACAACGCCACCGTCTTCAGCCAGCCCTGCTGGCAGGACATGCGCCTCAGCCTGAGCTTCGAGCAATGGTCCGCCGCCAACGCCTGGGACTGGGCCGCCTGGAGCCGCTGGGAACGCACCCTGGGCTGGAACGCCCCGCCCTGGCTGGCCGACCCCCTGGACGACCCGCAACCCATGCCCGCCCTGGACGCCCGCCCCCACCACGCGGCCCTGGTGCGCTGGCTGTACCGCAACAGCCCCCACGCGGGGGCCGTGCTGCGGCTGATGCGCCGCTGCGACGCCGTGGTGGCCTGCGGCGTGCACGCCACCATCCTGGCCCTGGTTTCGGGGCGGCCCTTCTGCATCTGGCCCCACGGATCGGACATCCGCATGGCCGCAGGCCTGGGCCCGCAGGCGGGCGGCACCTCCCCGCGCGACCGCGCCGCCGCCGCCCTCACCCGCCTGCTGCTGCGCGCGGCCTACCGCAAGGCCCGCTTCGCGACCTACGCCAACCCCACGGCGGGCGGCGGGCACACCGGCAACGTCCGCGAGGCGGGCCTGGGCTGCCCCTTCCGGCTGGTGCTGTTTCCCGCGCCCCTGGCCCCCGGGCCCGCAGGGCCCCGGCCCGAAGCCCTGCGCCGGACCCTGGAGGGCCTGGGCCTGCCCGCGCCCGGCGGGGCCGTGGTCGGCCTGGTGCCCTCGCGGGTAGATTTCTTCTGGAAAGGCCAGGATATGGCCCTGCACGCCCTGGCCCAGGCCCCGCGAACCGAGGGCCTGCGGCTGCTGTTCACCGGCTGGGGGGCCGACCTGCCCCGGGCGCGCGACATGGCCGCGAGCCTGGGCCTGGAAGACCGGGTGGCCTTCATCCCCCGGGTCTTTTCCCGCCCGCTGCTGGCCGAGCTGTTCCACGGGGCGGACTTCGCCCTGGACCAGTTCCGCATCGGGCATCCCGGCACCTCGGCCCTGGAGGCGATGGGCTGCGGCACGCCGGTGGTCATGCGCCTGGACGCGGCGGCCTACGCCCGGGAGGGCATCCCCGCCCCGCCGGTGATCAACGTCGCCACGCCCCGGGAGCTGGCCGGGGCCTTCACCGCCCTGGCCCAGGGCGACCCGGACCCCGCGGCCCTGGGCCGGGGCGCGCAAGCCTGGCTGGCCGGACACCACGGGGCGGCGGCGGCCCTGCGGGCCATCACCGACGGCCTGGAGCCGGGCGGGGGCTGAAAAAACGGGCAGACAGGGACGGATCAGCGCGGACAGGATCAGCGCAGGAAGGTTCGCAACCACCACTCGAAGCACAGCAGCGACCAGATGAACAGCCGCCGGTTCTCGCGCCCGCACAGGTGGTCCTCCACCAGGGCATGGACCGTCGGGCGGTCCATGTACTCGTAGAGCAGGGCGCGGGAGTCGAGAATCTCCCGGCGCACATAGTTGATGCTCTCGCCCTTGAACCACGAGGCGTCGGGCCCGCAAAAGCCCTGCTTCACGCCCCCGGCGATCTCGGCGGGCATGTGGGCGGCCATGATCCGGCGCAGCAGCAGCTTGCCGTCGCGGGTGCGCTGGTAATACTTGTGCAGCTTGCCCGGCTCGTTCTCGTTGATCTTGGCCACCTCGCCCAGGTTGCCGAGCTTCATGCGCACCGGCAGGCGCATGGCGAAATCCACCAGGTCGTTGTCCAGGAAGGGCACGCGCATCTCCAGGCCGTGGGCCATGGACAGCTTGTCCTCCACCACCAGCAGCCCGTGCAGGAAGGTCTTGGCCTCGAAGTACAGGGAGTGGTTCACATAGTCCTCGGGCCGGTCCAGGCGCTCGGGCCGGGTGCGGAACACGTCGCGGAAGATGTCGCGGGTCCAGACGTGGCCGAGCCTGCCCGCCACGGGGCGGAACAGCGTACGCAGCGCGCTGTTGGGGATCAGCCGCTTCCAGAACATGTAGTACTTGTCCACATAGTTCTCGAAGTCGTCGTTGACCACGGCGCGGTAGTAGCGCCAGGGGTAGCCCCCGAACAGCTCGTCGCCCCCCGTGCCCGAAAGCACGACCTTCACGAACTTCCCGGCCAGCCGCGCCACGCAGTAGTTGGGGTAGCACTGGCCCACCCGGGGCTCCTCCATGTGCCGCAGCACGCTGGGCAGCACGCGCTCCATGTCCCCGGCCTTGAGCACCACCTCGTAATGCTCGGTCTTGAACAGGTAGGAGAGGTGCTCGGCGGTCTTGCGCTCGTCGAAGCCCAGCTCCAGGCCCGAGGCCGAATGCAGGTCGAAGCCGCAGGTGAAGGTCTTGATCAGCGGCAGCTCCGCGGCGGCCACGGCGGCCACCCCTCCGGAATCGATGCCCCCCGAGAGGTAGGCCCCGATCTCCACGTCGCTGACCAGTTGGCGCTGCACGGCCTGGCGGAAGAGCCGGGTCAGCTCCTCCTCGCACCCGCGCTCGTCCACGGGGCCCTCGGGCTCGCGGAAGTCGAAGTCCCAGTAGCGCTCCACGGGCAGGGCCGCGGGCACCCCACCCTCCCACGGCACCACCGCCCGGCACCCGGCGGGAAACATGCGCACGCCCTCCAGCAGGGTGCGGTCGGTGAAGAAGTTCTGGAAGGTGAAGTATTCCAGCAGGCCCTCGTGATCCACGCGCCGCTCCAGGCCGGGGTGCTCCAGCAGGGCCTTGGCCTCGGAGGCGAACAGCAGCGCCTGGCCGACCACGGCCCAGTACAGCGGCTTGATGCCGTAGCGGTCGCGGGCCAGGAACAGGGTGCGCGCCCTGCGGTCCCACACGGCGAAGGCGAACATGCCGTTCAGGCGCTCCACGCAGCGCGGCCCCCACTGGCGCCAGGCCGCAAGGACGACCTCGGTGTCCGTGCGGGTGTGGAAGGCGTGGCCCTGGGCCTGCAACTCGGCGCGCAGCTGCTGGAAGTTGTAGACCTCGCCGTTGTAGACCAGCACATAGCGGCCCTCGGGGCACAGGAAGGGCTGGTTGCCCGCCGGGGAGGGGTCGAGAATGGCCAGGCGGCGGTGGGCGAACCCCGCGCTCCGGTCGGTGAACACGCCCTCGCCGTCGGGCCCGCGATGGGCCAGGGCCTGGGCCATGCGGCGCATGAGCACCGGGGAGACCGGCGCGCCGCCATAGTCCACCACCCCGGCGATGCCGCACACGGTCAGCCCCTCCCGGCCGCGCGCAGGCAGGCCACGACGTAATCCAGGTCCTGCATGGTCATGCGGTTGTGCAGGGGGATGGCCATGCTCGTGCGGTGGCACTCCAGGGCCCCGGGGAAGTCCTCGGGGGCGAAGCCGAAGCGCTCGCGGTAGCAGTCCAGGACGTGCACGGCGTGGGTGCCGGGCCGGGTGGACACGCCCAGGGCCTGCAAGCGCTCCATGAGCGTATCGCGCGGGACCGGGGCGCGGTCCTCCAGCACGCGGCAGACGAAGGACTGCCAGCCGTGGCCGGGCACAAGGGGCGGCAGGGCCAGCCAGTCCAGGTCGGCCAGGGCCTCGCCGTAGGCGCGGGCCAGGGCCAGGCGTCCGGCCACCAGCCCGGGCAGCCGCCCCGCCTGCACCACGCCCATTGCGCCCTGCATGTCGGTCATGCGGTAGTTGAAGCCCGGGGCGGTGAAGGCCGGCAGCAGGTACGGGCGCGGGCCCAGGTGGCGCTGCTCCTCGCTGACCTGCGCGCCGTGGTTGACCAGCATGCGCACCCGCTCGGCCAGGGCCGCGTCGTTGGTGGTCACCATGCCGCCCTCGCCGGTGGTCACCACCTTGCGCGGGTGGAAGGAGAAGGCCGCGGCCAGCCCCAGGCTCCCGGCCGGGGCCGGACCACCCAGGCCCGTGCCCGCCGCGCAGGCCGCGTCGCAAAGCATGGGCAGCCCCGGGGCCGCGCGGCCCAGGGCGTCCATGTCCGCCGCCAGGCCGAAAAGATGGACGGGCATCACCGCCCGGGTGCGCGGGCCCACGCAGGCCGCCAGCCGCGCGGGGTCGATGTTGAAGGTCGCGGGGTCCACGTCGCACAGCACCGGGGTCGCCCCGGTGTGCAGGACGACGTTGGCCGTGGCCACCCAGGTGAAGGCCGGCACCACGACCTCGTCGCCCGGGCCGACGCCCAGGGCGGCCAGCAGCACGGCCAGGGCCGTGGTGCAGCTGGTGGTGGCCACGGCGTGCTCCACGCCGTGCAGGGCCGCGAAGGCGCGCTCGAACTCGGCCACGCGCGGCCCCTGGGTCACCCAGCCGGACAGCACCGGCCCGCGCATGGCCTGCCACTCCTCCTCGCCCAGGGCGGGCAGGGCGATGGGCACCTCGCGCCGCTCCCAGCCTTCGGGCGCCGCGCCGGTCGCGGCCAGGGCGTCAGTCTTCATCGGGCAACCCCGCTTCCCGGCGCCGCTCGCGCACAAGGCGCATGTGCGCCCGGCGCCAGGCGATGAGCTCGGCCAGGCCCTCGCGCAGGCCTCTGTCCGCCCGGAAGCCGATCTCGGCCTCGGCGCGCGCGGGGTCGCCGATGCGGTTCTTGACGAAGGTCAGCCCGGCGGGCTCGTAGTGGATCTCCCGGTCCGAGCCCGTCAGCTCGATGACCAGCCCGGCCAGCTCCCTGATCGTGGTCTTGATCCCGGTACCCACGTTGTAGCAGGCGTCGGTGGCCCCGGACTCCATGGCCCGCACGTTGGCCAGGGCGCAGTCGCCCACATAGACGAAATCGTAGGCCTGGCTGCCGTCGCCGTAGACCACCGGCGCCAGCCCCCGGTCCAGGCGGTCGAGCATCTTCATGATCACGGCGATGTAGGCGCCCCGGTAGTCCTGGCGCGGGCCGTAGACGTTCATGTAGCGCAGCCCGCAGTAGTCGAAGTGTCTGTCCGTGCCCTTGTAGCGGTGGTGCAGGGCGCGGCACATATGCTCCCCGGCGATCTTGGTGGCCCCGTAGAAGTTGGTGTTGTTGCAGGGGTGGTCCTCGTTCATGGGTTCGCGCACGGCGTCGCCGTAGACCGAGGCCGAGGAGGAGTAGACCAGTCGGCGCACCCCGGCGTCGAGCATGGCTTCAAGCACGTTGAAGGTGCCCCCGACGTTGACCTCGAAGGCCGAGCGCGGATAGTCCCAGCAGTGCAGCAGCCACAGGGCCGCCAGGTGGAACACGCCGTCCACCCCCTGCATGGCCGCGCGCAGGATGTCGCGGTGCAGGATGTCCCCGCCGTGGGGGAAGATGTTCACGCGCGGGTCGGCCAGGGCCTGGGCCAGGTTCTCCTCGCGGCCCCGGCTGAAGTTGTCGAAGACGCGGATCTCGGCCACGTCCCTGCGGCACAGCTCGTCCACCAGGTGCGAGCCGATGAAGCCCGCCCCGCCGATGACCAGAAAACGTTTTCCCTGCAAATCCATGTGCCCTGACCCTCCGGAAGCTGTGGCCGTCCTTGGCCCTGCCGCCGCGCAAAGGCGCGGGGGCATTGCGGATGTATCACCGCCGCCGCGGCTTATCAACGCGGCGGACCGGCGGCCGGACGCGCCCGCGCCGCCCGCCGAAACATGTCTGGCGCGCCGGCCTCAGCGCCCGGCCGCCGCCCCGAGCAGCCCGGCGTAGCGCCCGGCCGCGCAGGCCCAGGAGCCGTGGGCCCGGGCCAGTTCCCGGCCCCGGCGGCCCATGCGCGCGGCAAGCCCGGGCCGCCCCAGCAGCCCGCCCAGGGCCCCGGCCAGGGCCGGGGCGTCGCCGGGCGGCACGAGCAGCCCGTTCTCCCCGGGGCGCACCAGCTCGGCGCAGCCCGGAATCCGCGAGGCCACCACCGCCAGCCCCGAGGCCATAGCCTCCAGCACGGCGTTGGACTGGCCCTCGAAATGCGAGGGATGCACCAGCACGTCGGCCTCGCGGTAGACCCCGGGCATGGCCTCGCGGGGCACAAAGCCCAGCAGGCGCACCCGGCCCGCCAGCCCTGCGGCGTCCAGGGCCGCGCGCAGCCAGCCCATGCGCGGCCCGTCCCCGGCCACGGTCAGGGTCCAGGGCGCCGCCGGGTCCAGGGCCCCCAGGGCGGGCACAAGGGCCCGGAGCCCCTTGCCCGGGGCCAGCCGCCCGCACAGCAGCAGGCGCAGCGGCCCGGCGGCCCGGTCCGGCGCGGGGGAAAACAGCTCCAGGTCCACCCCGTTGGGCACCAGCTCCACGGCCAGGCCGGGTTCGAAGGCCCGCGCCCGGGCCGCCAGCCCGGGGCCGTTGGCCGTCACGGCGGCCGCCCCGCGCCAGACCGCGCGCAGGGCCGGGCCCGCCAGGGCGTGCCACAGGGCCAGCTCCCCGGGCTGCTGCCCGGGCACGTCGCCCCCGCGCAGGGCCAGCACATAGGGCAGCCCGCAGCGGCGGCGCAGCCACAGGGCCGCAGCGCCCCCCGGCAGGCCGAAAAAGGCCAGGGCCGCCTGGACGCCCCGGGCCCTGGCCAGGGCCGGGGCGCGCAGGGCGGCCGCCAGGGCGAAGGCCGCGAAATGGCCGGGACCGCCCCGGTCGGCCCGCCGCCGCGCGGCGGGCACGCGCACCACCAGGGCCCCGCCCACCTGCGTCCGCGCGGGCAGCCCGGCCAGGGCCGAGGTCAGCACCGTGACCTCGTGGCCCAGGGCCGCCAGCTCGCGGGCCAGGTTGGCCGCCGCCCCCGAGCCGCCCCCGGCCAGGGGCGGGAACTCGTGGCTCACCAGCAGCAGCCGCAGGCCGCCGGGCATCAGCGCCCCCCCGCCCGCGTCCGCAGGCGTCCCGGGACGGCCAGGGCCCCCCAGGCCAGGAAAATCCGCGTAGCGACGCACACAACACCCCCCTCTCAGGCCAGGCCCTGCCCGTCCAGCCAGTGTTGCAGGCACAACAGCGTCCACAGCTCCTTGCGGTTGTCGCGCTCGCCGCGCAGGTGCGCCGCGAGCAGCCCGCGCACGGCCCGGGGCTCCAGCAGCCCGCCCCGGCGCAGCCGGTCCTCGGACAGCAGCTCCTCGGCCATGCCGCGCAGCCCGCCCTTGAGCCACCTGGCCAGGGGGATGCCGAAGCCCTTCTTGCCCCGGGCCAGCACCGGCGCGGGCAGCCGGTGGCGCAGCATGCGCCGCAGCAGCCACTTGCGCGTAAGCCCGCGCAGCTTCATGTGCGAGGGCAGGGAGCAGGCGAACTCGGCCAGGGCCGTGTCCAGGAACGGGGCGCGCACCTCCAGGGAATGGGCCATGCCCGCCGCGTCGACCTTGGGCAGGATGTGCCCGGCCATGTAGTAGCGCAGGTAGAAGGCAATGGTGCGCCGCACCTCGTCGCCCCGGGGCCCCCGGGCCCCGGCCGCGGCCACCTCGTCCAGGGGGTCGAAACCGCCCAGGGCGGCGGCCACGTCGGGATGCAGCACGGCGCGCTGCCCGGGCAGGTCGAAGGCCCCCAGC
>Ga0172382_10001276_pt1 | contig 45368 bp, 54 predicted proteins | sample Leawel138RmetaG_FD_122245 | JGI IMG/M metagenome (GOLD analysis project Ga0172382, IMG submission 122245) | Leachate microbial communities from a municipal landfill in Southern Ontario, Canada - Leachate well 138R metaG | ecosystem: Engineered > Solid waste > Landfill > Unclassified | place...
CTTGAAGAAAGCCTTCGGTCTACCTGTACCTTAGCCCGTAGGCTGTCCTTACAGTTGTTACAAATCTGATGAAAGATTCCGGGTAGGAGATATGGTCTTCTGACCTTATCATTGCTCATTAGATCTAGCTCTTTGTCCCAGATATAGTTTAAAAAATCAAAAGAAATGCAAAACTTTCTCATATTGACATACTTTTCATTTATAGCATTGCTATCGCCTGGCATGGATCTATAGGGTTTGTAAAGAGTTTAAGCTTTGCGGTACATTTTAGGGCAATTATGCAACAAAGCAGGGGTACATAGCTAATTCTCATTAGACTAATAAAAATTCTATATTTAGAATCAAAAACATATATATTTAATACGCCCTTGGATAAGATCCCAAAACTTTTACAGTGAATATTGAGGATAACTCCTTTAATGTTAGACTTATCTTCTTATCTTTTGTATGGCCTTTGAAATCAATGAAAAAAATGTATTCCCCCATTTTCTTCTTCGAAGGCCTTGACTCAATTTTAGTTAAGTCGATCCCTGCATCATAGAAAGGTTTTATAACAGAATACAAAACTCCAGGTCTATTAACACTTGGAGATACCAATATGCTCGTCCTGTCCTTACCAGTTGGTAATGCACTTTGATTCCCTACAACAAAAAATCTAGTGAAGTTGAGTTTTTCATCTTGAACATCTTTTTTTAATAATCTTAACTTGTATAAATCAGCGGCAAATTCAGACACGAGCGCTGCGTATCTATTATCTTTTCTATTCGAAAGTTCAATTGCTGAAATTGCATTTGAAGAAGTTTCATGTATCTCAACTTTTGGCAGATAATTTCTGACAAATTTCTCACATTGTGAAAGGGTAAGAGTGTGAGAATACAATACCTCTATATCTTTCAATTCCCCCCAGCAGGCAAGATTATGATGAATGGGCAATAGGTACTCTTTATTGACCTTTAAATCAAATTCAATAAGGCTATCAAGTGTCTGGGATACCCCCCCTACAAGAGAATTCTCTACAGGAACGACTCCACCTTCGCATTCGCTTTTCTCAACTGCATTGAATACTTCCCATATGCTTCGTTTGAATAATATTTCGTCTGCCCCGAATAACAAAGACGTTTCGTGACAGAATGTGCCTTTTGGCCCTAATGTTGATACCTTCACTCGCCCACCATCCTTTTGATCAATATATTGCTCTCTTTTTCAGCTTTTTCCGTGAACTCTCCTAGATATTCAGAGGCTTCTTCAAAGAATTTTATAAAACCATCTCGGTCTTTTGTTTCAATTTTCTTAAATAATGTCTCAGCTGATTGGATGTACTGTGACAGTATTTCAGGTGTTTTTGGATTTAAAAGAGAGATGTCTGCATACAACCCAGGCTCTTGATTTAGAATTCTGCCGGCCATATCTAGTGTTAATCTATACACGGGGCTTGTACATTCAAGGCTTTTTTTTATGTCAAAATCTAAATCTTTTAGAGAATGGCAAAGAACAATTGCAGAAAAATGGGTTAGACCCTGGATCACGGCCATCATCCTGTCATGTGTTTCTGGGGACATCTCGACAATATTTGCGCCTCTTTTGGAAAGTGTAGAATTAATCTTTTGATAGAGATCGTTATTGGATATTCTTTGAGGGCATAGTATTATAGTCTGTCCAGATATATCGCCTATAGAGGGTGCAAATAAGGGGTGAGTTCCTAAAACATCTGCCTTGGACTTTAACATTTCATCTATTGGTCCTACCTTAAGCGATGTTAGATCCATGAGGAGTTTTCCTTCCCCCATAAAAGGAACTATTTCTCTTATTACAGCTATTGTAGATTCAATAGGGACTGATACAATTACTACATCACTTCTCCGGATAAGCTCTTCTTTAGGAAGAGATGCGGATCTTGAGGAAACGAGAACTTCGAATCCCTCCTCCTCAAAGATTTTTTTGAATAGCCCCCCAAGTTTTCCCGTGCCTCCTATAATTCCAACTACTGTCACTTTAGTCCTCCTATCGACTTATGCATAAGCAGATGGTCTAAAATTGTAATGGCGACCATTGCTTCGCATACTGGATTTATTCTTGGAATTGCACAGGGATCGTGTCTTCCTCCGATTTTAATTATACAATCATTTCCTTTGATATCAATTGTCTTTTGTTCATTGGAAATTGATGGTATCGGCTTTACTGCAACTCGGATAACAATATTTTCTCCGTTAGATATCCCACCAACAATCCCTCCGGCCCTATTTGTCACAAACCCCTTTTTATTCATCTGGTCGTTACTTTCAGACCCAAACAAATTGGAAAGATTAAATCCTTCGCCAAATTCCACCCCTTTGATCGCACCAATAGATAAGAGCCCTTTTCCTAAATCTGCTTCAAGTTTATCAAATACGGGTTCCCCCAATCCAATAGGAACATTTTTAACAACTATCTTGACAATCCCCCCAACAGACTCACCTTGAGATTTAGCATTGACAATTAATTGGGCCATTTGTCCAGAGACTCTTTTATCTGGGCACCATAATCTATCTTTTATTATATCCTCTCTTTTCAGGGAGTTTTGATCAATACTAGATATTCCCATACCGCCGATATCCTTTGTAAATGAAAATAGCTCAAATCCTTTGATCTCTTTTTCCAAAACTTTTCTTGCAACGGCCCCAGCTGCAACTCTTGCAACTGTCTCTCTGCCAGAGGCTCTTCCACCGCCTCTGTGATCATACAGTCCATACTTTTTGAAGTAAGTATAATCAGCATGCCCTGGTCTGAACACACCTTTTATTTTTTCATAAGAAGAAGAGTCAACATCTTTATTGTATATGATAATTGAAATAGGGGTTCCAAGTGTCTTTCCTTCGAACACCCCTGATAAAATCTCACACCTGTCATCCTCCTTCCTTGAAGTAGAAAGCTCATCGCTTTTTGGCTTTCTTAAATTCAGCTCTGTATTAATTTCTTTTTCACTAAGGATAATCCCCGGTGGGCATCCGTCTATAACGACTCCCAACGCCTTGCCATGCGACTCGCCCCAGGTTGTAATCCTAAAAAATCTCCCGTAAGTATTTCCTCCCATTAAATCAATCTCCTTTTCTCAAGCTCTAATAAGATTTTATCACAGACCTCATATACACTTAAATCGTCTGTATCCATAATTATATCTGCTATTCCTTCATAAACTGGCATTCTTTCTATCATTATTGCTTCTATTTCATTCTGGGAATCCTTATTTGTAAGGGAAGGTCTTGGTGCATCTCTTTCCATCCTGCTTCTCATTGTTTGAAGATCTGCCTTTAGTAAAATAAAGAGAGAGTCCTTAAGTGATTCGACATTCTCTTTGCTCATAAGCGCTCCACCCCCCAAGGAGATAACAGCATTATTCTCTTTTGATACATCCTTGATGACTTCTTTCTCTTTTGTTCTGAAATAATCCCAGCCTTTTTCATTGATAATCTCAGGGATGCTTTTTGACTCTCTTTTTTCTATTATAGAATCAGTATCAAAAAATACCCGATCTGTGGTGTCAGATAATCTAAGACCAACTGTAGTCTTACCTACACACCTTAATCCAAAGAGGAGTATATTCAATTAATGCCCCCACTTATTTTTGAAAAATCCTTCCAGAAGCTTGGATATGATTTTGAAACGCAATCTGGGTCAAGAATTTTTATTCCCTTGATAAAAAGACCAGCAACTGCAAACGACATTGCCATACGATGATCTTTATACGTTTCAATTTCGGCCCCATTTAGCTTACCAGGGGTTATTACCAAGTAGTCATTCCCTTCTTCAACTTTGCATCCAATTTTTGAAAGTTCGTTAGCAACTGCACTCAATCGATCTGTTTCTTTAAATCTCAATGTTTCGATGTTATATATTTTTGTTGGCCCTTTTGCAAAAGCTGAAACAACAGCTAATGTTGGAACAATGTCCGGAGATTTTTTCATATCAATATCTATCCCTTTGAGTTCTCCACCCTTTAATGTCAATGACTTATCATACCAAGAGACCTCGCACCCCATCTTTTCAAGTATATCTACAAATACCTTATCGGCCTGCTTAGAATTATTATTTAGATTCTCAATATCTAACTTACCGCCGCTGATAGCTGCAACAGCCATAAAATAGGAGCTATTTGAAAAGTCTCCTTCAACGATATACTCACAACCAACGTATTTTGAGGGAGAAATAAAAAAATCTGAAAAGTCTTTTCTTTGAACTCGAACTCCAAACTTTTCCATTACTTCCAGTGTCATCTCAACATAAGGGCTTGATGGAATTTGTCCAGTTACTTTGATCTTCATAGAAGAGTGTGCGTAAGGTGATGCCATGAGCAAAGCGCTTAGATACTGACTGCTCTCTCTTGGTTCAAGCACTGTTTCTCCGCCAATAATCCCATTTGAAGAGATTCTAACTGGTGGGCAACCTCTGTTTGAATCAATTATTATACCAAGTTTCATAAGAGAATCTTCAAGACCTTTCACAGGCCTCTTTCTTACTTCCTCATCACCATCAATAGTGACAACTCCATTTACAAGTGATGCTATTGCCATAAGGAATCTAAGGGTAGTCCCAGAATTTCCAATGTAAAGTGGGGCGGTGGGTTCTTTTAGATCGCCCCCACTTCCTTCTATAACAAAAATAAGCCCCTCGTTATTTGGATCTTCTTTTATGTTTATACCAAGTTGCTTTAAGCATGTAATAGTATAGTTAGTATCATCTGAGATAAGTGGATCGATAATCTTTGATCTTCCCTCTGCTAACGCAGATACAAAGAGGGCCCTGTGGGTGTAACTTTTTGAAGGTGGGGCCTTTATTTTGATATCAATATCAAAATGGATGGGTTTAATTTCTTTAATTTTCATTGCGCCTACCCCTCATATCTAAAGCTTCTTTAGAAAATTTTTCCATCTTTTCAGAAGATGGCTTTATCCCAGTCCAGAGTTCAAATTGGGCCATAGCCTGACCGATATACATATCCAATCCATTTGCAATCTTTGCCCCTTGTTCCCTTGACCTCGTCAATAATCTAGTCTCAAGTGGGCTGTAAACAGCATCAAAAACTGTAATGCCCGATAGGTCTTTGGTAAAAAATGAATCTTCCATTGGACAATTATTATCTTCCGGGGCCATCCCGATTTTTGTGGCGTTAACTAAAATATCAAATTCAACATCATTTCTGTCTTCCCACAATACTGTTTCAGCACCCAGATTTTTTGAAAGCTCTCGCGCCTTCTTTTCATTTCTGTTTGAGATTATTACTTCACCCTGTCTATTTGCTATACCAAATGCAATCGCTTTTCCAGCTCCCCCTGCACCAAGGATTAATACTTTTTTATTATTTATTGAAGTCAATTTTTCGATTGAGTAAACCGCCCCTATCCAATCTGTATTTGTTCCAAATAGACTATCATTGTTTTTCTTTATTGTATTGATTGCACCTATTTTTTGCGCCATAGTATCTATCTTATTTAGGAAGGGTACAATTCTTTCCTTGAAAGGCATCGTGACACAAAGTCCTTTGAATTGGCCCTTAAATGAACTCATGAATCTATCTAAGTCATCTACCAAAAAGTTCAGATAAGCTGCATCCATATTATAGTAAGAAAATAATTTGTTATGAACGTAATACCCTATACTTTCCTTAACAGGATTTCCAATAAGCCCGTAAATATCAAAAGTATTATTAATAGAGTCAGCCCGATATACATCGTTTAGATCTTCTATCGGTATCTGCCCCGGGGCTGTTTTCCCCACTCCTCTTAATGGTGCATAAGATGTGTAACTTCCCCAAGAGTTACATAGTATCCTGCTTATCTCACCTTTCTCGCCCATGAGGAAAGAAATAATTTTTTTGTTTTGGTTTGATCTAGAAGACACAAGATCCTTTATTCGTAGATTGTCAGAAATATCTTTAGCATATGCAACTATCTTAACTATATCGTGACCTTGATTTTCCGTTTGCAACAATATTTTTTTCAAGTCTTGCGGTGTTTCTTCAAAGTTATGGTAAGAAATAATTATATTTGTCTTTGAGTTATACTCTCTTCTTTTTGAAATTAGATTGTGTAAAGAATCAATTGAAGATGACTCTATATCGATAAATCCAAATCCGATCTTTAATGCGTCTATCAGAGGAGAAATCCTCTCAGATTCACTTCCTTCAAATAAGCCACCTTCATCTTTTTTTCTGTTAGTGACTATAATTCTTTTTTTGTCAAATTTATTGTTGATTTCTGATAGATTTAAATCTTTGATTAAATCTATTCTTATCTCTGCTAGCTCACCTTTTTCCAATGCCTTTTCTAAAAGAGTTATTGCTTCTTTTTGCGATGACGGCATAATTGAAGCAGTAATCAAGAAAGTCCTGCCTCCACTAAAGATTTCTTTACAATCTCATCATCTAACTTGATCCCATAAACAGCTTTTCCTATACCTTTTATCAAAGAATACTCAACTACTCCTTTCCTAGTTTTTTTGTCCAAAATAGTTTTCTTTATTATTTTATCAGCTGATGTTTTGAAAGAAATGTCAAGAAGTTTTGATTTTTTAAGAAGTTGAAATATCCTCTCCTTATCTTCTGATTTCAGAATCCCAATTTTTTCAGAAATAGATGTTTCAGCTGCCATCCCGATGCCAACTGCCCTGCCATGTGATATCTCAAAATCTGAAAGGATCTCAACAGAGTGCCCAATTGTGTGTCCAAAATTTAAAATCTTTCTAAGGCCTGATTCTTTCTCATCTTTTTGTACTATATCAGCTTTGATTTTCAGGGATGAGATAATCGCATTATCAATAAATTCTTTTTCAAGTTTAACTACTCTATCAATATTTGACTCAAGATATGTGAAAAATTTTCCGTCTTTTATAATTGCAGATTTGACTATTTCAGCAATGCCATTTACTATTTCTTTATTTGGTAGAGTATCAAGAAAATCTAAATCAATATAGACCTTATCTGGGGGGTAAAAGGCTCCGATAAGATTTTTTCCGGATGGATGATCTATGCCTACTTTTCCACCTATGCTGCTATCAACTTGAGAGAGAAGTGTCGTTGGTATCTGTATGAAAGGAACTCCCCTCATGTATGTAGCAGCTATAAAACCTGCAAGGTCTCCAGTGACCCCCCCTCCTAAAGCAATAATCAAAGTATCCCTACCAAATCCAAGTCCAAATAGTCTGTCTTCAAGCTCCTCTTTTGTTTTCCTGTTTTTTGATTTTTCGCCTGCTTTGAAAGATAAGATAAAAACTCGATCTTTTTTATCGAGTTTTTGAAAAATTTTATTCCCATATATCTCTTCTACGTTTGAGTCGGTGATTATGGCAATTTTATGGCCTTCATATTCTTGGAATATCTCTTCAAACGCTTTTTGGAGGATATTCCTACCCACAACAATATCATATTGGCTTCTCCCAGCGGATACTTTGATTATTTCATTTTCTGGGTTGTTCATTCTATATTTCCCGTCCAAACATTCTAGATATATATTTTATTTCTCCCATCAATGCATGAAGGTCAGCAGTGCTTATTGTCTGGTCTGCATCACTTATAGCTTTCTCTGGATCGGTATGCGCTTCAATAGTTACGCCATCTGCGCCACACGCTATTGCAGCGAGTGCCATGGGTTTTACAATATCTCTTCTTCCCGTACCGTGACTTGGGTCAACGATTACAGGCAAATGGCTTTCAGCCTTCAATACTGGCACTATACTTAGATCCAATGTATTTCTTGTGAAATCTGAAAATGTCCTGATGCCTCGTTCACATAGCATAACATTCTCATTTCCACCTGCAAGAATGTATTCTGCAGCTGAAAGAAATTCTTTCAGTGTGGCCCACATCCCTCTCTTTAGGAGTACTGGTTTATCGCATTTTCCAAGCTCTTTTAGCAAAGCGTAGTTCTGCATATTTCTAGTCCCAACTTGTAGTATATCTGCATATTCAGCTACAAGATTTACATCCCTTGTGTCCATTACTTCAGTACATATTGGAAGACCAGTTTCTTCTTTTGCTTCCAATAAAAATTTCAGACCTTTTTCCCCTAGTCCCTGGAAGTCTTTAGGCGCTGTACGTGGCTTGAATGCGCCCCCCCTTAAGATAGTGGCCCCTGAGCTTTTTACTTCTCTTGCGATATTAATAATCTGATCCTCGCTTTCAACTGTGCATGGCCCTGCCATTACGACAATCTTTTTCCCGCCTATCTCGGTGCCGTTTATCTTAATAACAGTATCCTCTTTGTTAAATGCTCTAGAGACTAATTTGTAAGGCTTTGATACCCTTACAACTTCCTCTATGTAAGGTGTCGCCCTTAACCTTTCAACATCGCTTTCATCTATCGAAGATATATCTCCGATTACACCAATTATTGTTCTATTCTCTCCCTGCGATAGGTGAGTATTGAAACCAAGATCTTTTATCTTTTTGATGGTTTCTTGAACTTGGCTTTCTTCTGCATCCATCTTCATTATTATTATCATTTATATTTCCCTCCCAACTGCTTTTGCTATTTGCTTTAAGTCTTCCATGAGTTTTGAAAAAGCACTCAAGGAAATAGTTTGATCTGCATCACTTATTGCCCTATCTGGCTCAGGATGTGTTTCTATCAATAATCCATCTGCGCCACAGGCAACTGATGCTTTAGCCATAGGGAGAACTAAACTCCTCCTACCCGTACCATGACTTGGATCCGATATTATAGGTAGATGACTCTCATCTTTTATGGCTGGAATTATACTAAGATCAAGAGTATTTCTAGAGTAATCAGAGAAAGTCCTGATACCTCTCTCACATAATATGACGTTTTCGTTTCCCTCGTTCATTATGTACTCTGCAGCCCCAAGAAATTCTGCCATTGTTGCCCACATTCCCCTCTTTAGAAGCACTGGTTTGTCACATTTTCCCAGCTCTTTTAGTAATGTGTAATTTTGCATGTTTCTAGTTCCGACCTGGAGAACGTCCGCATAGCCAGACAAAAGATTTACATCTCTAGCATCCATGATTTCAGTTACAATTGGAAGCCCAGTTTCTTCTTTTGCTTCGTATAATAATTTTAATCCTTCTTCCCCAAGCCCCTGGAAATCTTTGGGGGATGTACGTGGTTTGAATGCTCCGCCCCGTATCATGCTGGCACCTGCTTTCTTTATCTTCTCAGCGACTTCCATTATCTGTTCTCTGTTCTCAACTGAACATGGCCCTGCGAATACAACAATCTTTTTACCGCCTATCTTTACTCCGCCTACATCTATTATTGTCTGCTCTTTTTTGAAGTCTTTTGAAACTAATTTGTAAGGCTTTGAAACAAATACTGTGTTTTCTACACCTTTCATTGCCCTGATCCTAAAGAAGTTGTCCTCCCCAATCTTACTGATGTCACCTATTACGGCAACTACCATCCTTTCCGCACCTAAATTCAACTGCGTTCTAAGGCCAAAGGATTGTATCGTATCTATGACCCTATTAACATCCTCCTCCTCGGCCTTTGCTTTCATTATAACAATCATTTTTGTTCCTCCAATATTTTATTTTGAATAAGTTTTGAATGGGAAACGATTACCCCAAAGACTTCCAAAACAAAATTTTCATTAATATTATTTCGTCTAGCCTCTTTTTCAAGTTTAAGAAAAAGTGTTTTCTCTCTATCTCTATCCTCTACTGGAATGCCCTTGTCCTGTTTTAGGGCAGCTATCTTCTTTGCTACTTCCATTCTTCTTGAAAGCAGACTTATAATATCCTCATCGATCCTGTTAATTTCTTCTCTAAGAGTCTCTAAAGAACTCTCCATAAAAATAACCTCCTTAAAAGGGGATTGGAAAGAGAAACTAAGGATTTGGCCAGTGAAAGGTATCAATACCTAAAGCTAAAATAATAATATAATTTTCTTGATACCGATTCGGAAGACCTAGTCTTTCCCATGATGAAAAATTAATTAAAATGAGTATTTAAAACTTTCGGGATATTTTTACAATATGCATTAGATTTATAAGTGATTTTTTTCTCTGTTTATCTAATGGATTGTTCTGATTATAGGTCGGGTATGTGTAAAGTTGATACACATGTCCACACAAAATATTCTGGAAATTCTAAAAAAATTCCGGTTATTCCTGACTGCATTTCTAGGCCTGAAAAGATTCTAAAATATGCTGACAAAAAGGGAATAGATTTCTTAGCGATAACTGACCATGATACTATAAGAGGCGGCATTGAAATGGAAAAACTTGCACCTTCCAGAATTATAGTCGGAGAAGAAATATCAACATCAGATGGTGAGTTACTTGGACTTTTCTTGAATGAGGCTATCCCTCCGAATTTATCCGCTGAAGAATCTATAGATAGGGTAAGGGATCAAGGCGGCCTTGCTATTGTACCTCACCCATATAGCGTGATATGCCCATGCTTTAAGGACCTTATACATAAATTGAATATCGACGGAATTGAGGTCTTCAATGCATTTCACAGGGATGGGATACTAAATAGAAAAGCATCAGAAGAAAACAAGAAAATAAAAAATGCCTCAATTGCTGGAAGTGACGCACATACTGAAAGAATGGTTGGAAATGCATACACACTATTCGAAGGTAATACTACAGAAGATTTTTATGAGGCTGTGAAAAAGAAAAAGACAATTCCTCAAGGGCACGTAGCCTCTATGAAGCAGACGATATTGTGGAGCTGGGATATAGGATATTATATCATGAAAAGATCTATGAGAAATATCGTAAAAGGAAATGAGGTCAAAAAGAATACAGGGCTATTTATCGGCTCTGGCGTCTCTGTAATTCCTGTAGTCCCGATAATTATGGCGTATGTTTTAAATCGTTACCATGATAAAAAGGTAAAAAAGAGTTATCCCTGGGAATCTTTTATGTTTTCTTATATGGGATATAAAAAAAAGATATTATAATATAACTGAAGATTTGTATTCGCCAAATACTTTTCTTAAACTATCACTTATCTCTCCAAGTGTTGCATAAGATTTAACAGCTTCAATTATTAAAGGCATGAGATTTTTATCACTTCTTGCAGCATCCTTGATTTTCTCTAAAATATCTTTGACCTTGGCATTGTCTCTTCTCGCCTTTAATTTTTTTAGTTTTTCAATCTGAATCTTTTCTACTTCTGGATTTAACTTCAAAAGTTCTTCAGGGAGTTTTTCTTCCATAGTAAATTTGTTCAAGCCCACAACTATTACATCGTTTTTTTCAATGGCTTTTTGGTACTTGTAAGCGCTGTCCTGAATTTCCTTTTGTACATAACCTCCTTCGATGGCCTTAACCATTCCACCAAGTGAGTCGATCTTGTCAAAATACTTAGTTACTTCCGATTCAATCATATTTGTCAAATATTCGACATAGTATGAACCTGCAAATGGATCAACTGTATCTGCAACACCACTTTCATGCGCAATTACCTGTTGAGTTCTAAGGGCTACTGTAACGGCTTTCTCTGAAGGAAGTGCAAGCGCCTCATCCATTGAATTTGTATGCAGTGATTGTGTTCCTCCAAGAACAGCTGCCAATGCCTGCATTGTTACCCGTATAATATTATTCTCAGATTGCTGTGCTGTGAGGGTGCTTCCGCCAGTCTGAGTGTGGAATCTCAGCATCATAGCTTTTGGGTCTTTAGAGCCGAATCTTTCTTTCATTATTTTTGCCCATATTTTTCTTGCAGCCCTGAATTTTGCTATCTCCTCTATGAAATTATTATGTGCATTAAAAAAGAACGATAGCCTTTTTCCAAATTCATCTACCTGCAATCCTGCCTTTGTGGCCGCCTCGACGTAGGCAACACCGTCTGCAAGTGTGAATGCAACTTCTTGAGCTGCAGTTGCTCCGGCTTCCCTGATGTGGTATCCGCTTATGCTGATGGTATTCCACTCCGGAAGATTCTTAGTGCAGTATTCAAAAATATCTGTAATTAGCCTCATTGATTCTTTTGGAGGAAATATATAAGTTCCTCTTGCGACATATTCCTTTAAGATATCGTTTTGTATTGTGCCTCTTAATTTTTCAGGTGCAACACCTTGTTTTTCACCTACGGCGATATACATTGCAAGGAGGATTGCTGCTGTTGAATTAATAGTCATAGAAGTAGAAACTTTGTCCAAGGGTATTCCCTCAAAAAGAGTCTCCATATCTTCTAGTGAATCTATAGCAACTCCGACCTTTCCAACTTCGCCAAAGCTCATTTGATTATCTGAGTCGTATCCTATCTGCGTGGGAAGGTCGAATGCAACTGAAAGTCCTGTCTGACCTTCAGATAATAGATACTTGTAACGCCTATTAGTTTCCTCGGCAGAGCCGAATCCAGCATACTGTCTCATTGTCCAGAGTTTTCCTCTAAACATATTCGGTTGTACTCCTCTAGTATAAGGGTATTCTCCTGCATTGCCGAGGTCTTTTGTATAATCAAAATCAACAATATCAAGGGGCGTGTATTGGACATCAACTGGGATGCCAGAAGATGTGAAAAATTCCTTTCTCCTCTCGGGAAATTTCGTTATTGTCTTTGAATACTTCTCTTTTTTCCAGAAATCAATTTTTTCCTTAAGACTAGTCAAAACAATAATATCAAACATGAAAAATCACTTTCTTATAATATTGTAGAATTCACTTATTATAAGTTTTATTATCCTCTTGTCAAGATTTATAAATAGGATAAATGCAAACTTTTCATGGAAGAAATCTCTGAAGATTCAAATCTCTCTGCCTTTGGTGATGCTGTTGTGAACTTTCTATATTCAGTTGCAAAATCAAAAGTACAGGGAAGGTATACAGGCAAAAAAGTCTCGAATATTGCTCTGTCAGATGCTTTAGCAAAATCAAAAATAAAGTCCCCAAGAAGAAGTGATAAGAAGATGAGGGGGGATTTCGTCGAGGCATTAATTGGTAAAGGGTATATTGAAAAAGTATTTAGTATTGATGGGGCCATAGATATTCTTTCTGAAAAACTTAGTGGGAAAGATCTAAACGATCCTGAAGAAGAGAGAAAGGCTATAGCAGATGCTTTTTCATATTTTATTGACCTATATTTCTAATGCTTAAACATATTAATACTAACTTCTACCATAAGATGATGCGGATAAAGAAGGAGGTAAGAATCCTTGGAATTGATGACTCAAACTTTACAAGGACGGATAGTGAGGTTTTAGTCGTTGGTGTTTTAGTTAGAGGTGGATTTTGGATCGATGGTGTTCTCAGCACCTATGTTAAGAGAGACGGCCTTGATGCTACAGAAAAAATTACTAAGATGATCCTTAACGCACGTTACAAGGACTTAAGGGCGATTATGTTAAAAGGGATTACTATAGCTGGCTTCAATCTTGTGGACATAGAAAGTCTAAACGATAACACAGGTCTGCCAGTAGTAGTCGTCATGAGAAAAATGCCTGACATGAACGCCATGGAAAAAGCTCTTACAAACCTAAATTTTAAAGCAAAACGATTAGAGATTATAAAAAGGGCTGGGCAAATTTATGAGGGAAAAGTCCAAGAAAAATCGGATATTTTCTTTCAGTTCAAAGGAATTGAAGAAGATGACGCAAGAGAATTGATTAGAATTTCATCAATGCATTCTAATATCCCAGAGCCTCTGAGGGTATCTCACATTATTGCAACAGGAGTTGTTAAAGGTGAGTCAACAAAGAAGCCCTAAAGGAAAAGTTACAATCTGTATTGTAAACACTTATGACAAATTGAAATGGCACGACATCCATTCAAGAAATATTGCAAGAGCAGCCCCTTTATGCTATTATACTGGATTTGACCTGTGTCTTTTTGATTTTCCTTTCAAAGAAGATTACAAAGAGTTTCTTTTGAAAGAAGTTAAGGAGAATACCTCCATAGGGGACGGTGGGAAATATATTGAAGAGCTTATCAAACATGGTAAAATAATATCTACTGATGACCCTAACAAGCTAAAAGGAGTTTTCATATCTACAACTTCAAAGCCAGAAAAAAATTGTGATTTGGATACCATAGTGAGGAATATTCGAGAAGGTGATGATTCTGTTATATTCATTGGGCTTGGTAGGCGAGGCCTTCCTAGAGAGATTAGAAAGATGACAACTTGCCACCTTGATATAACTGGCGAAGGGATTTCTCTTGAAACATGCACTGCAATCGGATTTATTATCGGAAGGATTTACGAAAAGATATATTTATAAATTTGTATTGGCCACTTTTAATAACAGCGACTGTAGTCTAGTGGTTAGGACTGGAGCTTCCCAAGCTTCAAGCGCGGGTTCGAATCCCGCCAGTCGCACCAATTGTTTCTTAGATAAATATGATTCCTTTCGAAATGCTTAAATAATTAGAGTATCGGTAAAATATTGGAGATACTATGTGGCTTCAAGCAAGAATGTATATGTTAATTGGATTAATGTTTGCTATAATATACGGGTTTCTACTTTTTGTAGGAGCTGCAGTTGGTTATTCAGGCCAGAGCTTTATTAATTATTCGGTAATTCTAGCATTAGGGATGATCTTTGTACAATACATGATTGGACCAAAGATTGTTGAATCATCTATGAAGGTAAATTATATCACTGAGGGAGATAATCCAAAGCTTTACAGAATGGTTGAAGAACAGGCACGAAAAGCAGGCCTTAAGAAAACACCTCGTGTTGGAACTTGTCCAACATCAATGCCTAACGCATTTGCATTTGGAAAATCAAAAGGCGATGCAAGGGTATGCGTAACAGATGGAATTATGAACTTACTTTCAGAAGATGAACTAAAAGCAGTTATAGGGCATGAGATTTCACATGTAAAGCACAGTGACATGGCAATTATCACATTACTTAGTGCTGTTCCAATGATAGCTTATTACATATATATGTCTTCTATGTACTCTGGAACAAGTAGGGACAGAAATTCAGGTGGAACGGCTATTATAGGAATAGTGGCTTTAGTTGTCTACTTCATTACAAATCTATTAGTAATGTATGGATCTAGAATAAGAGAATATTACGCTGACAAAGGAAGCGCAGAAATAGGAAACGAACCTCATCAATTAGCATCTGCTCTTTACAAGCTTACATATGGTACTGCAAAGACATCAAAAGCAGAAGTACAAAGATTAGAAGGCATTAAAGCTTTCTTCGTAAATGATCCAACTAAGGCAAGAGGCGAGTTTAATGAACTCACTGAAGTAGATAAAGACATGAATGGTATTATTGATAGAAATGAACTTGCGTCTGTGAGACAAGGTGGTGTTAGAATAGGAACATCTGCTAGCATAATGGAACTAATGAGTACACACCCCAATATGCTTAAGAGAATAAAGCATCTTTCAGAACTATAAAAATAAAAGGAAATGGATGCCCAATGAAACTTAAAACATTCTTAGAGTTACTAGCTTTAGTTTTTATTTGGTCGGGATCATGGATTGCTATAAAGTGGGGATTAACTGAAATCCCCCCTTATTCCCTTACATTTTTTAGATTTCTTGTAGCATGTCCGGTAATTGTTACTATAACTTACTATCTTGAAGGAAGCAAAAGCCTAAAAATTAATAAAAATGAAATAATAACTTTTTCAATTTTAGGCCTTCTTGGGATAACACTTACCCAAGCAATCCAAGTATTCGCATTAAAATTTACAACTGCTATTAACTCCTCAATTCTAATAAATTTTAATGTTCCTTTTATAGCAATCTTTGCAATGATTTTTTTAGGAGAATCAATAAACAAAAAGACGGCTTTTGGGATATTTGTTTCCTTTGTAGGGGCAGTTATAATTGTAGTTAATGGTTCACTTTCAGGATTTCAACGAATTAATATTGGGGATGTCTTGATAGTATTAACAGGAATATTCTGGGCTGCATATTCTGTTGCGGGAAAAAAAACAATGGAACAAAGAACGCCACTATCTATGACTTCTTTGTCATTCATATTTGGAACAATATTTTTATTTCCCTTAGCTTTGTTCGAATCAAAATTTTCATTCATTGGAAGATTAACAGAATTAGGGATAGGCTCAGTTTTATACCTCTCTCTTTTATGCTCAGTATACGCATATATATGTTGGAACAGATCAATGAAATGCGAAAAGGCCTCAAACGTTGCAATGTTTTTATACTTCGTTCCTGTTGTCACAGCAATATTGGCTTGGTTTCTCCTTGGGGAGATAATTACAATCTTCACAGTTATTGGAGGGGTACTTGTAATCCTAGGGGTTTACCTTGCAGAGAGGTAATTATCATGAAAATATTCGGTAACTCTTTTATATAATATCTTAGAATCAGATTTATGGTAAAAGAAGTTCATGCGGCACATATTCTAGTTAAATCAGAAGAACTTGCAAAAGAAGTTCTTGAAAAAATAAAGAGAGGAGATAACTTCTCAGAACTAGCAAAAAAATTTTCCCAATGCCCTTCAGGTAAAAAGGGAGGCGATCTGGGATTTTTCTCAAGGCAGAAAATGGTAAAGGAATTTGAAAAGGCTGCCTTTGAAGGGAACGTGGGGTCTGTAGTTGGGCCTGTTAAAACACAGTTTGGCTGGCATCTAATAAAGATACTTGAAAAGAAGTAATTTATCTCTTCAATTTTGTCATTATTTCTTCCCAGTCGTCATATATGACTATCTCAGCCATTTGAGTCTGTTCGTTCTCTTTTATTACTAAATCTCCGTACCTACTGAAGAACCTCATGAGATCCTTCAAGTCAAGTATTTCTCTCACCCAGCATTTGTTTATTTTATCAAATTGTGCATCAATACAGGGAGGATCTTCAGGATTGAGATTACTTTTACTAATTCTTGATACTACAAATTTCATATTCTTTCCCCCTTCTGTTTTTATAAAAATATATTATAATCCAAACAATAACTATCTACTTCAAATCTTATATATTTTACTATAACAAAACTTAAATAAAGAGTTCTACCCTTACGATTATGGGAATAGAAGCTATTGTTTTCGATGTCGATGGTGTTTTGCTTGACTCTTTTGATAGTTGGTTTACCTCTTTTAATCAAACTTTAGTTGAGTTTGGGAAAGATCCAGTTGATAGACAAACTTACAGAGAGATATTCTGGGGCCCTTCAGTTGAAGAAGACTTGAAAAGATACGGCCTTGGGGAAGATGCAGTTGAGGCTGCATTAAGAAATCAAAGAGATAACGTGCATTTAATGAAACTCTATGAAAACGTCCATGAAACTCTAGACGCATTAAAAGAATTTAGGCTTGGTGTTGCAACTAACACTCCAAGGATTAATCTCGACAAAACATTTAATTATTTTGACCTTCACAAGTATTTTGAAGTTGTAATGTGCCTTGACGATGTTGAGCGACCAAAGCCGCACCCAGACATGCTTCTAAAAGCTTCAGATATACTAAAGGTACCAATTACAAAGATGGTGTTTGTAGGAGATACCAAATCAGATGTGGCTGCAGCTAAAGGTGCTGGATGCCATTTCATAGGAATAAAAATAGGAGATAAAAAAGTTGATGGAATAAAAGATTTAATACCTATTTTATACTCTTGATTCTTTTGCTTTTCCTCTCAATCCTGCGTATCCACATCTTCTACAACTTTCAGCTTTCCATGGATTTCTCGCGTTGCATTTCATGCAAATTTTTACATGAAAAAGTCTCTTTTCTGCTAACTCGTTCTTCATTACATCTCCCCTGTAGAACTTTTTCTGTTCTTAATCCCTTTTAAATATTTCTCTTGGAAATCTAAAACTTCTTCTCCATTCTTCGATTTTGAATAGCCTTCTAGTAATTCCTTATTAATTTTAAAAAACTCTTCTCCCCAATTGAAGGTCGATAGGACCTTTCTAGCCTGTTCGGTCTCCCCCAATATATATAGCGCCCCTGAAAACGCTTCAGCGGTAGATAGTTTCCCCGGTTTGCCATAGTTTACGGGATTTGAAGGAACTAAAAATGGCAGAATCCTACCCTGGACCCTTGATTTTATCTTATCAAAGCTTCTCTCTGCGTCCACCCACGAGCAGTCAAGTGCCACGATGCCATTCTTTGAGAATTTAACGTCCTCAGGGGATAGTACTTCCCTTGAGAATGGATTTAAGAGAATACAATTATTTGGTAGACTCTTTACGTTTTTTACAAATGTGACTTCACCAAATTTTAGTAGCCTGTGGGCGGTGCATTTCTTAGGGTCGTCTTGATCTAGATTATAGACGGTGAGTTTCACAATTGTCAAATATTACTCTACAATAAAAGATTTTCTAAAGTTTTAAATATGATGATTATTTTTTTAATTTATGGTCAGTGCGATAGTTTTTGATTTGGACGGGGTACTCATAGAATCTCACTCCTCGTGGGAAAGGCTCCATGAGTATTTCGGTGTAGATGAGAAAAAGAGAAAGGAAAACATGAGCCGATATTTTTCGAAAGAAATAGACTATGGCCAATGGATAAGGGAAGACGTTTCTTTGTGGAAAAGAAATGGGCACTTCCCTCACAAAAGTGAAGTTGAGAATGCCCTTAAAAATTATGTTTTTATTGACGGGGCTAGAGAGTGCGTTCAAATCTTAAAGGAAAATGGATTAAAACTGTTTATTGTTTCCGCTGGTATTGATTTGTTAGCCCAAAATGCAGGAAGAATTTTAGACATATACGATATTTGGGCCAATGGATTTGAATATGATGAAAAAGAATATCTTACTGGAAAAGACGTCTGTCGAGTTGATCTATTAAGAAAGGACGTAGTAATGAACCAAATTATAGAAAAATATAACTTTAAAAAAAAAGATATATTGTCGGTAGGGGACTCAAAATATGATATCCCAATGTTTAAAGCATCAGGAGTTTCCATTGCTTTTGATCCAAAGGATGAAGAGGTAAAAAAGGAAGCAGATATTACTATTTGTGAAAGAAACCTTTTAAGGATTATAGATTATATTGAATTATGAAGGATGCCGAGATTGAAATTGTCTACATTCATGAGAAAGCAAAGGACATAGAAAGGCTCCTAAGGATCGAAGAGGATAGCTCCCCCTTTTATAAGACTAAATCTAAGATTAAAACAGAAGGTAATGCCCTAAAAATTACAATAGAATCAGAAGACATCCCTGCATTAAGGGGCTCTTTCAACACTTTCATGAACTGGCTTATGGCTATAGAAGAAGGAATGAAGTTATAAAAAAATAAAAAATTATTTTAAACCAAGTGTTTTCTTGTTCAAAATAACTTTGTGTGCTTTTAGCCTAATGGCATTTATTCTTATGAATCCCTTGGAATCAGTCTGATCAAATCCACCCTCGATGTCCATGCTTGATAGTTCTTTGTTGTATAGTGATGTAGGTGACTCCCTTCCAAGCATCATTACGTTGCCTTTGTATAGCCCAACTACAACTTTTCCATCGATAAACTCTTGGCTTTTGTTAAATGCTGCCGTTAAAAAGTCCATTTCTGGAGAGTACCAGAATCCATTGTATATTAGCTCTGCAAACTTTGGCTCAAGTGCCTGTTTGATGTGTAAGACTTCCCTGTCCATTGCTATCCCTTCAATATCCCTGTGAGCCGCCCATAGAATTGTAGCACCTGGAGTTTCGTATACCCCTCTACTCTTTATACCAACAAACCTGTTCTCAACGATATCTATCCTACCGACACCGTTTTCTTTTGCAAGCTCATTTAAGTATAAGAAAATCTCTAAAGGTTTAGTTTTTACAGTTCCATCGTTTTTATTTGTGACTTTTACTGGAAGTCCATTTTTGAAGTCTATTTCTATTACTGTTTGTTTATTTGGGGCGTCCATTGGTGATTTTGTTATCTCAAACATGTCCTCTGTTGGAGTAAGCATAGTATCTTCCAAAATGCCCGCCTCGTGGCTTAGGTGCATCAGATTACCATCTTCACTGTAAGGTTTTGAAACTGAAGCCTTAATTGGTATACCTTTTGCTTCGGCATATTTTATCATGTCGCTCCTTCCCTGGAACTGCTGTAAATATTTTGGAATTTTCCAAGGTGCAATTACATGAATAGTCGGATTTAACGCATAATAAGTAAGTTCAAATCTGACCTGATCATTACCCTTTCCTGTGGCACCATGTGCAACATATTTTGCTTTTTCTTTTTGAGCAATCTCAATCTGTTTCTTTGCAATTAAAGGCCTTGCAAGAGCTGTGCCCAAAAGGTATCTGTTTTCATACATTGCATTACCTTTTAATGCATGGAAGATGAAGTCTGTGACAAACTCCGCCCTCAAATCTTCAACATATACTTTCGTTGCTCCGCATTTTATGGCCTTTTCTTTGGCGGCCTTGAAATCTTCATCCTGACCAACATCAGCTATGAAACATATTACATCATATCCTTCATCTATCAACCAAGTCAAGATGATGCTGGTATCAAGACCACCAGAATAAGCTAAAACAACTTTATCTTTTACCATTAGAATCGCCGTGTATAAGGTATAAAAACTGCTTAAAAGAATACCGGCCGAGTTGAAACTTTTTATATCCTAATTGTTTTAAATAATACTTTCTTATTCAATAATAATAATCCTGTTATCTATGATTGCGCCTTTGACATTATCCCCTGTTTTTAATTCTCTTTTTAGAAAAACCTCATCCCTTGAAACATAAAATGTTTCATAATCGCCTGCTAATTTCATCATCTGGTATCTTTCAGGGGTAACTTCTGTTACTGAAAGATCAATAATTTCAAGCAAATCCTTATCGATTATTCTTATAATCTCTTTTTTGAGATCTTTTTCAAACTCTTTTCCCTTAATACTTAATTGACTTTCATCTTCAAGAGATGTGAGTTTGAAGTTATCACCTGCAATGTCAATTAAATACAAATGACCACGATAGTATGCATATCTTTGTGTCAAATTTTTTAATCTCACAGATAAAGTTGTCCGATATATTCTTTTCCCTGTGTCTTTGTCAAGCCCCATAAGTTTATGTGTTTCTCCGGTAGAACCACTGAATCTCTTGATTAGCTCATTTGCAATCTTTCTTGCGGCAGACAAAGACCCCATATAGATATCAATTCCTTCTTTGAGTTCCTCAACTCGTGCAATAAATGCCATTCTGTCTTTTGATATCAGTTTGTCTGAAAGATTATCAATTATCTCCAGTAGTTCATTTTCTCTTTCTAGCTCAATTTTTTTCTCATCATTTCTTATCTGGAGTATTGCTTCGTAATATCCGCCATAGAATCTTGAGCACCTCTGGCATTGCTCACCAGACAAGTGTATCTCAGTCGAAGCTTCCATGTCAAATGATGGATCCTCATGAAAAGGTCTTATAGTAAGTTTTACTTTAGAGATATTGCCTTCTTCAGTCAAATCAACTCTTGCCTGTATCCCTTCTTTTGTTTTAGAGAATTCTGTAACAAACTCGATGTCTTGATTTGAAGAAACATTATTTTTTAGGATTTCATTTATGAATGAAATCTTATCCACAAGAGTTTTCCACCTGTTTGTGTAATAGGAATTACAGCTTTTACAGTAAGGTACCTTTATCTTTCCAGGGATAGAAAATTGAAAAGATTCTCTTACGTAGCACACCCTGCATCTGCCATCTGCAAGAGTATCCCCCTTACCACAAACAAAGCACTTTTCCATAATATAAGGAAAAAGATATTGTTTAAATTGCTTTTTATAAAAAATTGATTTCACATCTTAGCTCTCTGCGCATGCACAGTGCCACCTATTACTAAAACACATTCCTTGTTGATCAGCCCTTCATCCAAAGCTATATCTATAATCTCCTTACCGACAAGATTAAGGATAGTTGCGTCTTTCATTAGGTGCATTATTTCCTCTTTTTGGCCTTTATTTTTACCATAAAAGGATTTTTGAACATCAAGTTTTATCCCTTTTTCATCACAGCAGAAGGTATTTTCAAGGGCATCTTCATCACAGACTGCCACCATTAGCTCATGACCATGACGATATACCGCGTAATAAAATTCCATAATCCACCTAGCTTAATCTTATTGTCTCAAGATTTGATGGTGCTTTAGTTTCTATCCTAAACTTTCTATAAATTGTGCTTGCGAAATCGGTACATTTTGCAGGATCTCCATGGCCAGTTATTATTTTTTCAGGTCTTGGATTTAATCTCTTGATAAATTCCATTAATCCATTCCTATCGGTATGACCTGAAAATCCATCAACAGTGTAAACTTTCATCCTTATGTTAATCATTTCGTTCTTGCCGTTTGTTCCCATGTGCGGGAGTTCTGTCATGCCTTTCTGGACCTTTCTTCCAAGAGAACCTTCGCCCTGGTAGCTTACAAAGACTATTGAGTTTCTAACATCATCCGCTAATGCCTTAAAATATTCAACTGATGGCCCCCCTACAAGCATACCGCTAGTTGCAAGTATAATACATGGCGGACCTTCAAGTATACTCTTTCTTTTATCATTAGTTTTTACATTTTCAAAAGTTTCAGACAAGAATGGATTCTTCCCCTGGTGGAATATCATCTCTCTTATCTCCTTGGATAGATATTCGGGGTATGCGGTGTGGATAGCAGTTGCTTCCCATATCATTCCATCAAGGTAGACTGGCATTTTTTCTAGTGCTCCACCTTCCATAAGCTCTTCTAAGACGAGCATAATTTCTTGGGACCTTCCCACGGAAAGTACTGGGATTAAGACTTTTCCACCTTGTGAGGTAGTATCATAAATTATTTTCAAAATATTCTTTTCTGCCTCTCCCCTTGGCATCTGCATGTCATGGGCCCCCCCGTATGTTGCTTCAATTATCAATGATTCAAGACGTGGGAACTTGAAGCTGGCTTTTTCCAAAAGTTTAGATGACTCAAAGTTAAAGTCGCCACTATATACAATATTATGGAGCCCGTTTCCAACATGCAAGTGAACCATAGCTGAGCCAAGTATATGGCCCGCATTATGGAATGTTAGCCTGATATCAGGTGAGATATCTCTTACCTCTTTATAGTCAACAGGAATAGTGTGATGAATGACACTCTTAACATCCTTTTTTGAATAAGGTGAGGGGTGATTTTCTTTAAACGCTATATCTATATAGTCAAGCTGTAGCATCGTCATGAGATCTCTTGTTGGAGGGGTACAATAAACAGGGCCCTCGTAACCATACTTGTATAGATAAGGAACAAATCCACAGTGATCAAGGTGAGCGTGACTTATTATGACCGCGTCAAGCTCCTTTGCACCAAGGAGGTATTTGAATTCAGGGGCATCTAAATGGGGGTATGCGTGTTTTGGATCATTTGTTGCTACGTTGACACCACAGTCCAATAAAACTTTAGACTCTGGGGTCTGAAGAAGGATACATGACCTCCCTACTTCTCTAAATCCCCCTAAAAGTGAAATCCTAATCCATTCAGAGCGTACATCCTGAGACCTATATATCCTGTGGCCTATTTTTTTTAAGATCGTTTTTCTCTCGTCAGCCTCTTTCTGGAGTGTGGCTCTAACAGCCTTAATAGTGTCCGACTGCAAAGGAGGGCTTCTCCTAACTATAGGTGCCCATCTTACAACCCTTGTTATGTCTCTTAAGGTCTGCCCAGATTTACCTATGACAAGGCCAGGTTTTTTTGCTTCGATTATTACTTCTGATGCCGATGGATCAAAAGTAATATCAGTTATTTCAGCCTCTTCTGGAACAATATTTTTAATTTTATTTACGGCATCTTCTTCCGTAGTAAGAACAGCAGAATCAGGTTTTACAATGATTCTTTTTCTCAAGTTCTTCGCTAGCTCTTTTACTATTTCACCGTCGTCAACTAGCATCCCGGGATTTCTAGTGTATATAACGACCTCTGGTCCTTCGAAGTCAATATTTGTAATGACTGCACCGGGAGGTATATTTTCTGTTACAACGTTTTTAATTTCCTTAAGTATCTCCTCTGAAGACAAAAACTCACCTAATTTCTTAAGAATTATAGATAAATAATAATTAAAATAAAAATAGAGAATTAATTCTGATTCGATAATCCAATGATTTCTTCATCAGAAAGCTCTCTGTAGCCGTCTTTATCAATAACGGCCATTGTTATGCCATTTCCAGTAGCAAGGTCTCTCTCTATTGCGGCCTTGATGGCCTTTATCGCAACAAATGCGCCTTCTTCCCAGCCCATGTTATCCTTGTACAGAGATTCTAAAACACCATATGCTACAAGCGAACCTGAACCAGTTGAAATAGTCTTATCTTCGTTAACCCCTCCGATAGGGTCTATAGAGTATGCTATCGGTTTATCATCAAATCCTGCCACTACAAGCCATGCAATTAAGGGGTAGTACCTCTGACCGTGTAATATATGTGAAGTCAGCGTGGCAAGTGACCTAGTAGACATCTTTGTACCGTTTTTCATCTTGTAAAGATTTACTTCGGCCTTTAAGGATCCAATCAAACTCTGGATATCCCCGACACTACCGGCAACTGTTGCTCCGATGTAATCGTCAATCTGGTATACTTTCTTTACGTTCTTGTGGGCCACTAAATAACCCATAGAAGCTCTTCTATCTGTTGCTAACACTACAGCGTCCTTACATACAATAGCTACTGTAGTAGTACCTTTTTTAACATCTTCCACTAAATCACCTCAAAATAATTACTTAGATAATAAGAAGTTAACAAATTTCTATAACTTAAAACTATATTTAAATCTTTTGGTAATAAAATTATATGCCCCAAAGGGAGTCCTCCTTCCTTTTTATGGCAATAAACTCTTCAAGGACTTCCTTTTCATCCTCTGTTAGTTCATTATAAATTTCAAACTTTAATTTTTTGTAGTCTGGGAGCGGGATATTGACATATAGTATGTCCCCTTCTTTTATCTGCCTCCCAACTGTTGGGCCATCTATTGCACATGCTATTTCTTTTCCCTGTAAGGCTTCTCTTAGAAAATCATTCTTGTCTTTTAGAGTCTTGACTGTTCCAATGTTCTTCCCATCTTCTTTTAGTAGAGAAACATCAGTTTTTATTCTCCCGCGCAATATTTTGATTCCAACTATTGCTGGTTTGGTAACTCTAAAAACATGATGATGCATAAGTTCTATCTTTCCAGGCCTTATAATACCTTCAAACTTCCTTTTCTTTTCCTTTTCAACTTCTTCTTTCTTCCAGACCTCGTAGTCTTCGATTAATTTATAGATAATGTCACTTTCAAATATTTTAATTTCTTCTTTAGTCGCCACTTCTCTTGCGTCAGGCAAGACTTTAGAGTTGAATGCAAAAACAACGGCCGTGACTTTATCATCAGCCTTAACTGATTTGGCCTCAATTATATCCTGTTTTGCAACATCACCGATATCTGCTCTTCGTATGTCAATGCCTAGTTCTCTTAGTTCCATCACTATTGCTTCAAGACTCCCAAGTGTGTCTGTCTTTATTACAACACCAGAGATATTACTTTCAATTTTAATTGATTTAATTTCCTTTGAGAGTTCACTCTTAGTTTTTTCTATATTTGTGGCCACATAAAGAGGGGCCCCTGCCAATGCTTTGTCAAGATCCGGTGCAGAAATCTTTATCCCTGCCGCCGCATACTGAGATTCAACTGAATCAAACTTTTTTCTTGGATCTCGTATCTCATCAAGTGGCTTCGGTTTAAGTAAAGCCCTGACATTTGTAACATATATGCCGTCTTTTCCGCCAAAAACTATGTTGTCCTTTTTCTTAACGACACCATCATATATTATAACGTCAAGTGTCATGCCGAGCCCTTTTTCTTCCTTGACCTCTAATATTGTGCACTTACCAGGATCGTTTTCATCGATTTCTAATTTGTCTTTCAAAAATTTCTGAGAAAGACCTGCTATGAGGAGAAGCAGATCAGGTACACCCATACCAGTTTTAGCTGATATAGGAACCATTGCAATTTTTTTAGTATAATCTGAGATTTTATTGTATATATCACAATCAAATCCATGCTCATACATCTTCGCTTGGAAATCCCATATTTTTTGGTCAAGCATCGATTTGACGCTCTCGTTCTGCTGGGCTATGACTTCGCCGAAAGTAGACTTTGGAATTATGTTGAATCCGTTAATCTTGTCAATCTTGTTCAAGGCCATTACAAAGGGCGTCTTGTAATTCTTAAGAATGTTTATGCTTTCTAGAGTCTGGGGTTGCAATCCTTCGTGTATATCAACTATCAAAACAGCCAAATCAGAAAGAGATCCACCCCTTGATCTAAGATTAGTGAATGCTTTGTGACCAGGTGTGTCAATAAATAGCAATCCCGGTAGTTTAATGCCCCATTTTTCAAAATCTTTTCCGCAAATAGCCTTCACTGCGTCAATGGGTACCTCTGTAGCACCTATATGCTGAGTAATTCCGCCTGCCTCTCTTGAAACAACTGCTGTACCCCTAATATAATCTAAAAGAGATGTCTTCCCATGATCTACATGTCCTAGAACAGAAATAATTGGCTGCCTTATCATTTAAATAACGATCTGTTTATTTATTGTAATTAAAAACTTCTTGATCTTTGAAGAATATTGAAATCTCCCTCTTTGCACTTTCTTGGGAATCTGAAGCATGAATTACATTGAATATATCGTTTCCTTTCTTGTATCCAAAGTCTCCCCTTATGCTTCCAGGAGCTGCTTTGTGAGGGTCTGTTGAGCCACATAGAGACCTTATCACAGTTATGGCCTCATCCCCTTCAATTACTCCAAGAATAACTGGGCAGGAAGTAATGTAGCTAATAAGACTATCATAGAAGGGTTTCCCCTTATGCTCTGCGTAATGTATTCCAGCTTTTTCTTTAGAAATCCATTCCATCTTTAAAGCAGATATCTTCAATCCCTTTGCTTCAATTCTGGACAAAACATTTCCAATGTTTGACCTCATTATAGTATCGGGTTTTAAAATAATTAAAGTTCTTTCGTTCATGTTAAACACCAAATAAAAAAATATATTAATAAAATTATTTTTTAGTTCTAAGGGCCTTTTCTTTTTTGTACTCTTCGGTCCATTTGATTTTTCTTGGCTTTCTATGTAAGCCAATCAGATTCTTTTCGCACTTTCGAGTACAAAAGTTATAGATAACTCCATCTTTTCTCACGAACATAAGGCCTGTTCCAGGAGCTATTGGATCTCCACAAAAAGAACAGCTAACTTTTCTTGGCATGGTCTCACCTTGGCGTCTTTATCTCCTTTGCTTCTCTTTCAGTTTCCTTTAGAACAACAATATCTCCGACTTTTACAGGACCTCGTAAATTTCTTGTGATGACTCTGTCTTTATCCATCCCCTCGAGTACTTTGACTCTTACCTGGAATATATCGCCAGTTACGCCAGTACGAACGACAATCTCCAAAACTTCTGCCGGTATCCCTTTATCTATTTCGGCCATTGAATCACTTTCTAAGTTCTTTTACCTTGACAATAATGTCATCGATAAGATCCTTAGCCTTGCCCTCTTTTATTACTGCGACAGCTGCTGTTGAAACATCGATACCTATTGCTGCTCCTAGTTCATCCTTTCTTGGAACGTAGATATATGGTATTTCCTTTTCATCACAAATTAGGGGTATGTGTGCAATGATTTCTTCAGGGGTTATATCCTCTGCAAGGTAAACTAATTTTGCAATACCTCTCTCAACAGCCTTTGTTGTTTCATTTGCACCTTTCTTTAACTTTCCTGTGTCCCTTACCATCTCAAGAGATTCATAAGATTTATTTGCTAATTCTTCAGGGACTTTAAATTTAACATAAACTGCCATTAAAACACCTCATTCCTCAAAACATATAGTTTTTCATCAGTCGGCTAGTATAGCCAAGAATATAAAGGCCGGCGACGTTGTAATATTCCCGCTACTAGCAGTACAAATCACGACGCAGAGAGTCTTAACTTCTGGGTTCGGGATGAGTCCAGGTGTATCACTCTCGCTGTGGTCGCCGTACCATTTCAGAATAATTATAGTTGATATTTAAAGCTTTCGATAGGCCATCATAAAACATGATTTACCTGCACATTACAAAAAGAATATACTTTTAAATGTTTTAAATCATGCTTTATAGGGTGTCTCTATGAAGAAAGTATTTGTTTTATGTTTAATTGCATTAATGGTATTTAACTTGCCATTTAATGTTAACGCAGAATCAAAGAAAAGAATTCTAATTGATGTGGCTCATGACGAGCCAATAAACTTTACAGCTGGCTATAATATATTTATTAGTCAACTTTCAAGTAAAGAATTCACCTTAGCCGAAAATAAAGGTTCTATAACAGAAAATTCTCTGAAAAACTATGATATCCTTCTTATTATTGTTCCTAAATCAAATTTTACCCCGCAAGAGATATTTGCTATTGAAAAATTTGTTGAAAGTGGGGGCAGTCTTTTACTAGTTGGTAGAGGCGGTAGCTCTCTTGATACTAAAAATACGAGAGATGCCTTAAATCAACTGAGCGTTAACATGGGCATCACGCTAAATGATGATCTAGTTACGGATACGCAGAACTACTATGACAATGATGCCACAAATGTGATTATTGTCAATATGGTTAGTGATCCTGTCACAAACGAGATATTTAAAGTTGCCATGAAATTACCCTGCTCACTGACTATATCTGAGAACTCAAAGGCGTTGATGAGGGGTTCACCTCAAAGTCTTAGTAGGCCTTATTTAAGTGATCCCGATAAATCTGGCATACCCGCTAAAGATCCTTTAAATCCGATCTCTGGAACAGACCTAATTGTTGCCGCAAGATCAAATGTTGTAAGCGGGAAAGTAGTAGTAATGGGGTCTTCAACTTTTCTTGAAGATCACATGATAACTAAATATGACCACTTAAGGCTCATCTCTAACATATTTGACTATCTTTCTGAAAGTGAAACAGATTCCACTCCTGAAGAAATGAGGCATACATACTCTGAATTAGTTTTGGCAGCAGAAGATTATCTAAAAGATAATAACTATGATGATGCTATAAAGACTAGTGACAAAGCTATATCTCTGGACTCATCAAAATACGAACCTTACTTTATCAAAGCAAAATCTTTGTGGGGCAAAAGGAGATATTCAGATGCATTAACTGAAATAAACAACACCCTTGATAGAGACCCAGGATATGATGAAAGGGTAGAAGCTCTCATCTTAAAGGGCGATATACAGCTTTCTCTTGGAAAATATGAAGAATCTTTATCAACATATAATATTGCTAAAGGGATAAATGACAAATTATTTAGGGCATGGTACGGAATAGCAAGATCTCAATATAACCTTGGAAACTATCAGGAATCCATTGAAGCGATAAACACAGCACTAGATATTTCTCCAACAGATACAGATGCAAATGCATTCAAATCAATGCTTGTTTCTATAGGAGATGACGTAAGGATAGATGAAGCGGCCGGATACTACAAGGTAGCTGAAGAAAACTATTTAGCAGGCGACTACAAAACATCTAGGGAAAATTATGTCAAATCAAAAAATCTTTATACCGAACTTGGCGATCAAGAAAAAGTAAGCCTTATCGACTCAAAGATAAGGTCAATCGATAATATATCAATGAGCAAGAATTCCATAATACTCATACTTGGCATATTGGCCATCCTAGGCATCGGCCTAGTTGGCGTCTTGATATATCTAATAAAGCCTGAGATTTTTAGAAAAAAGGAATAATACATTATATTTTTAAATGTAATTTTTTATTCCTCTATAATGAATGAATTTCCAAGTTTTTTTTCTATACTGGGTGTTGTATTCGTTATTATTATAATTGTCTTTGGGACACTCCTATTAATAGCCACAATTCTGATATATAGTATTATAAAAAAGAAAAAGATTTTGTTTCCCAGGGCAACCTTGTTTCTTTTGGACACACTTTACTACCCACTTAAACGATTAGTTGTATCAATAAATCTTGATGTAAGCATAGTTGACACAATTGAAATTGATATTAGAAATAAAATTCTAAAAGATGAATATTTCTCCTCAAACATAAAAGATAGAATAGTTGTTTTCCCTTACTGCTTAAGATCTATAGAATGCAAAGCACAAGTGAGCCCAGAATTAGGCGTTAATTGTATCGAATGTGGAAAATGCAAGATAGGGGAGTTCAAGAAAATATGCGACAATAATTCTATTAAAGTATTCATTGCACCTGGTGGATCTTTTGTGAAAAGAGTTTTGAAAAAATACTCAAAATCTTCCGTTTTGCTAGTAGCATGCCACGTTGAATTAAATGAGATGATGAGGATATTATCCTCTAAGGAAATACCTCAATACGGGATACTTTTACGAAAGGCGGGATGCATAGAGACTGATGTGGATATGGACCTTGTAAAAGAGATGTTATTTGAGGTACACAAATGATAGACCTATTCGAGATTCTTGGAATAATTTTGACAGTATTCTTCTTAATCATAATATTAATACTAGCTATTGCTATACTACTAATTTCATATTCTGTAAAGACAAAGAAAGTCTTATTTCCCGGATTTGTTTTATTCGTCCTTGATTTTCTTTATTATCCCTTGAAAATCTTAACTGAAAAGATAGGAATGAAAAAGGGATACATTGACATGATTTCAAACGACATGCGTAATTTCATCAATTACAAAGAGCTTTCTAAAATTCCATTTGAAGATAGAATACTTCTCCTTCCGCAGTGCCTGAGAAAAAGAGACTGCCCAGCAATACTTGATTCGATGCAAGGATTTCAATGCAAAAATTGCGGTAGATGTGGTATAGGAGACTTGATAAAATTCTGTGATGAAAAAAATATTAAAGTGTTCATTATACCGGGAGGCTCATTTGTCAAGAAGATAATTAAGCTTACAAGACCTAAAGCGATTATTGGTGTGGGGTGTCACATCGAACTTAGGGAAGCAAGTCTTGTACTAGAATATCTTAAGATTCCTGGGAGGGGCATTAATCTTGAAAAAGATGGATGTGTAGAAACAAAAGTAAATTATGAAAAGATAAAAAAAGCAGCTATAATTAGTGAAGACTAGACTAGTTTTTGCCCACAGAATCTACAAAACTTGACACCAGGTTCAAGCGGCTTTTGACAGCTTGGACAGTTTAAATCTGATTTTGGTTCATCTTCTTCAACTGGTGCGGCATGTTTTTTTATAGATACTGGCCCAAAAGGGCTTTCTCTTGTATCAAGGCCCAGCTTTTCAGCCATTATTTCTCTTGCTGCTTTAATAACAATGTTAGATATATCCTTGTCAACTCTTTTCTTTACCTCTTCTAAAATCTGATTTTTCCCTTCCTCGCCTAGCAGTTTCACAAATTCAGGTATCTTAACCTCTAGATTAAATGTATCGTCCATAATATCACAGATTTTATTCTCTTAAATATTTAATAAATCTTATGGTTTAAAATGTCATTTTTCATTTTGGATAATGAAATCATTTTAACATCTGGAAAATTGTAGATAGGGCCTTTGGGAGATTCATTGTAAAATGGCCTATCGCATGATGGGCAGCCTCGTGTGGTAAAAATAACTTCCTTTAGATTAGAAAAATCTTCCCCATCGTAGATTATTTTCCCTTCTTCAAATAGTAACTCTTCATATCTTTTGATGCCCGAAGTAATTAAGTAATGAGCTAATTGAAGCCTTCTGTAACTAGAAATTTCCGGAGGAGGTAATCTTCCAAAGTCCGTTCCCTCGATAGGCGTAAACGCAAATAGTGAAGGATATACCCCCATATCAAATAGTTTCTGCAAGGTTAATGCCATTTCTTCTTCAGATTCGCCTAAGCCAGAGATTAGATGACAGATGACATTGAAATTCCCAAATATCTCTGATGCACTCTTTAGACCTTGCCATGTTTTATCCCAGCTGTAATACGGCTTAATTTTTTCAAAGATTTCCTTTGTTGCACAGTCAAGACCTATGCCTATTTTATCAGCATGTCCATAGAGGCTCTCTATTTCTTTATAGTCCTTAAGTGAAAGGGATACAGAAATTGGTATTTTATCAGAGAACTTTGAGATTATTTCTTTTACATCAAAGATAAAATTATTGTAACTAACACTTTGAATACAAACACGCTCAAAGCAAGACTCAATTCGAGGAATAGTCTTTTCTAAGCTAACTCCATACCACGGCACTCTAGAAAGTTTAGATTCTTTTTTTGATCTAATACAAAAAAGGCACCCCGCGTTGCACTCTCCTTCCATCATTAAATAACATGTTGTTTGATCTACTAGAGGCGTTCCTTTTTTGAAGCCGATTTTAACAGCCGAACCCAAAGAGAGTAAAACATTCATGACAATCATTATTATAGTATTGTTTAGCAATATTACCGATAGCTTTATATACTAATGCAACTATAATAGTATATAATTATGAGCACCATTGTTATAAATTGATTAATGGTGTTGCTCATCTTTTTCCTCCATTTTCCCTCCAGGGGGGTTTAAAACCCCCCTAAATAAACTTATCAGTATATTTTTTCCATTCTTCTTTACCGAATCTCTTTTCCATTATTTCAAACTCAGATAAAAAAGCTGATTCAAGATCTATATCAAATGAATTTGCGAGTTGCATGAATAGAGATAATATTTGGCCAAATTCTCGTTTAAGATTCTCATAATCTGCACATTTGTTATTTCCCATCCCACCTTTTTTGTAACCGTCCTTGTAGAGTATATACTCCCCCACTTCAGAAAGTTCCTCATAGAGATGAATTAAAACTAGCGATGGAGGAAATTTTTCCCATCCACGCTCTTCACAAAATATTTTATCTTTCTTCTGTATTTCTCTCAAATCCAATAAATCACCTTCTTCCGATCAAGTAGGTAGAAGTTGCATCTTCTATATCTACATCGATGAACTGACCTACTATCGCATCCTCTAAAATAATTGGTTTATTGTTATATATCCTTCCTGTGAAAGTTCCATCCTTATTTTTCTCAGTAATCAATGCTTCAAAGCTCCTTCCTATATAAGATTGATTTATCTCGGAAGAAATTTTTTTCCTGAGAAGATTTAATCTTCTTGACCTCTCCTTTACAACCCAAGTTGTTATTTGTTTCCCTTTTGCTGAATCTGTTCCGGGTCTGGGAGAAAAACGGGTTAGATTAATCTTATCTGGCCTTATCTTTTCGATGAGCTTGTAAGTATTTTCAAAAGCAGATTCGTCTTCTGTTGGAAATCCCACAATGATGTCAGTGCATAGATAGAGATCTTTTATATTTTTTCTAAAAAGTGAAACTGTATCTAAAAATTCTCTAACTGAGTGACCTCTATTCATATCTAAAAGAACTTGGTCATCTCCTGACTGGACAGGTATGTGTAAGAATCTGTACATATGTGAATCCTTATATAAATCGACCAATTCATTTTCAAAAGTTTTTATATGGTTTGGATTTGCCATTCCCAAACGTAACATGAACCTTTCGTTTATCATAAATGTCTTTTTTAGAAGTGAGGTAAGAGTATCCCCTGTGTCTAGACCATATACGGCCGTATCTTGTGATGTGAAAAGTATCTCTTTATACCCATTTGAAAGAGCGTCTTTTACTTCTTTTACTATTTCTCCAATCGGAAAGCTGTGTACACTACCCCTTGCAAACCTAGTACAGCAAAAACTGCACCCACCTGCACAACCTTCTGATATCTGAACAATAGCAGATGTAGAATTGCCCCGGATCTTCTTGAAAGCAGTTTTTGGCCCAAGTCTTCTGTTGTCATCTGAAATAAGAATCATTTTCTCTTTGGAAAGGACAACTTCAACTATCCTATCCAGATCATTTGTTCCTATAATCCCAGAAACTCTTTCGTCAATAATCCCAAGATTAATTTTTGGGAGACACCCTGAAACTATGACCCGCTTATTCTCAAGCAAAGAGGAGATTCTTAGTGAAATCTTCCTTTCAGTCTGTCCTTTTACTCCGCACGTATTAACAATTACAGTATCTGCATCATCGATAGATTCTACAAGAAAATCTTTCAAGAGATATTTAAGTATCTCGCTGTCACCCTTGTTCTGGGTGCAGCCATAAGTTTCAATAAAGATCTTACGTTGCATTTTTCTTAACGCTACCCTATTGAATTAATAATAGAAGGCAGGAGTTGGATTACTATGTATACAACAAATATTACAATTAATATTTCCAATATCTTCTTAGAGTAGTCGAATCCCAGTCTAAGTAAAACCAAAAGAATTAATATTCCAACTTCATTTACGGCACCCTCTGGAAGGAATCCATTTGTTAGGGTAGAAATTTCTTCTGCTATGAATTCACTAAATGAGAGTATGGCGTCTACAACGTTTATGACAAACTGCCCTACATCCATAATCTTAAAATTTAAAAATTTACTTATAAAAGTTTTGCAGTGATATGTGATTTAAGATTCAACTTACAATGACAAAGAATGGCGAATATTATAAATCCGTTAATCTCCGACGAGTAAAACTATAATAAAGGAGATGATTTTACGGTAACTTTAGATATATTCAAAAAGAACCCCCATATGATTGCGGACACTTTGCTATTCCTTGCAGGTGTTATTCCTATAATGGGTGATGGCGGAACAGAGAGAGGGGTGGATATCCTATTGTGATGTGACTGACAAGATTTGGAACATATTTACTCAGAGTTAAATTCAAAATTAAAAAGATTAAAGACAAATATCGCCTATTTAATTTTTTACAAAATTTTTTCAAGTAATATTTTAGGATTTTCCTTAATCACATTTATTGCAGATTCTTCTTTAAGCCCTGCACCTAAAGCCACCTTATAAGCAAAGTCCTGAGTGATTAGATTACTAGGTGAATGTGTATCTGTATCTAAAATTAAGTTTTCGCCTAGTGAAGCAACTCTCCCATTTCCAATATTGTGGCCGCCTCTCGCAGTTATTTCAAGAAATATATCTGATTTGTTTGCCAATTTTGCATCTTTTTCTTCAATTATCCCAGGGTGCGCAAGTATATCGACTTCGCCGCTCTCAATTGCACTTCTGTTTGTACCTGACATTACAGGCTCCACGGGCGTTTCTCCATGAACAACGACTATTTTTGCACCAAGCTTTTTTGCCTTAATGGCTAGTTTCTTAATTGTCTCGGGTGGAACGTGAGTAATTTCGACACCAGGGATTACAGTTATGTTCCAGTGTTGATTAAGTTCTTCAGAAACTCTTACAAGATTAGGAACAATTAACTCTATATTTGAAGTGTCAACATGGTCTGTTAAAGCAATTGCTTTGTGGTCTAACGCATTCGCACGTCTTACAAGTTCTGATGGGATAAGCTCACCATCAGAAAATATTGTATGGGTATGAAAATCATATCTTTTTCCTAAATTCATTTATTCACTTCCTTCTCTTTTTTAATTCTTCTAACACAGATTCAAGTTTTATATCTCTTTCAACTAATAAAACAAATAAGTGATAAATTAGGTCAGAGGCTTCTTCAACTGTTCTGTTCTTCTCTTCTGAATATGAAATAATTACCTCAGTTGACTCTTCTCCAATTTTTTTAAGGAGTAGATTCTTATCTGTAAGTAATTTTGTTGTGTATGAATCATTTGGAAGTTCCTTTTTCCTTTTTTCGATTAACTTGTAAAGCTCATCTAGGACATAAAGTCCCCCTTCAAAAGACTTCTCACCCATTATGTTTCCATCTAGTTTTCTAAAGTAGCATGTAGGATAACCTTCATGACATGCTGCACCAACCTGTTCAACTAAAATTAAAATAGAATCTGCATCACAGTCATATCTAACTTCTTTGACTTTTTGGATATTGCCAGAAGATTCACCCTTAAACCAGAACTTCTGTCTGCTTCTTGACCAGAAACAAGTTCTCCCAGTTTCAAGCGTCTTTTTCAATGAAGCCTCGTTAATGTAGGCCGTCATAAGAACTTCTTTTGTATTATAGTCCTGGACTATAGCAGGGATAAGTCCTTTTTCATCCCATTTTAGATTAAAATCGCTCATAATCTTACCGAAACATTTTTTGATCTAAGATATTCTTTTACCTTTCTAATTGAATGTTCTTCATAATGGAATATTGAAGCTGCAAGTGCAGCATCTGCCTTGCCCTTGGTCAATGCTTCATATATATGTTCTGCGTTTCCAGCCCCGCCTGATGCAATAACGGGTATCGTAACAGCTTCAGAAATTGCCTTTGTGAGAGGTATGTCATACCCATCTTTTGTTCCATCTGCGTCCATGCTTGTGAGTAATATCTCCCCACACCCAAGATTTTCTGCCCTCTTTGCCCACTCAATCGCGTCTATACCAGTTGCTGTCCTTCCCCCATGAGTATAAACTTCCCAACTTTTACCTTTCTTCTTTGCATCAATTGCAAGGACTATGCACTGGCTTCCAAACATCCTTGAGGATTCTTTTAACAAGTCAGGATTTTGAACTGCAGATGTATTGAGACTAACTTTGTCTGCTCCAGCTCTTAATATTGCCTTTATATCTTCAATATTTCTTAATCCCCCGCCAACTGTGAATGGAATAAAGACGACATCACCTGTCCTTTCAACTACATCGACCATGATATTTCTTTTATCAGATGAAGCTGTAATATCAAGGAATACCAATTCATCGGCACCCTTCTGGCCATACAATTGTGCCATCTCTACAGGATCTCCAGCATCCCTGATGTTTACAAATTTTATGCCTTTTACAACTCTCCCCTGATAAACATCAAGACAAGGTATGATTCTCTTTGCGTGCGTTATATCACCCCTTTAGTTGAAAGAAGATCAATTCTATCATTGAATGAAGTTGCCATTAAAAGTGCTTTTCCAAATGATTTGAACACTGCCTCCATCTTGTGGTGGTCATCATCCCCATAAAATTCCTTTATGAAAAGATTCAAAGGGACCTTCTGTGCAAAAGAATCAAGGAAATGTAAAAATAGGTCAGGCGATACTTCTTCAATTTTATCAAACTTGAAGTTCAAATCAAACTTTGTATAGTGTCTTCCCCCTATATCAAGGGAAACCATGACAAGGCTATCGTCCATTGGTACCGTAGCCCAGCCTGCTCTATTGATTCCCTTTTTGTCCCCTATGGCTTCTGAAAAAGCCATTCCCATAGCTATACCTATATCTTCGACTAGGTGGTGAGTTAAATCACCTTCTGCTTTTATCTCTATATCAAAAAGGCTATACCTAGAAAAAGTTTCAAGCATGTGATCAAAGAATTTCTTTGATGTTGAAATTTTATATTTTCCTTGACCATCTACATTCAACTTAATCTTGATATTGGTCTCCTTTGTTTTTCTCTCAATTTTTGATTCTCTCAAAACAAATCACCCAAACACTTTCCTTACTTCCTTTAAATCGATCTTATTAGTGTAAATTGCAGTTCCAACTACCGCTTTGTTTATCCCAACTTTATCAAGCTTTATTAAATCATCAATCGATGAAATTCCGCCTGATGCAATTATTTCTACATCGGTAAGGGATAAAATCTTTTTGTATAATTCGATATCCGGCCCCTTCATTCTTCCCTCAACACCTATGCTTGTAATGAGGTAAGAAGAGGCGTATTCTTCTAAATTTTTGATCGCCTCAAATATTGTTAATCCTGAATCTTGAGTCCATCCAGAGAGCGATACCTCTTCTCCTTTAACGTCCAAAGCTACGACTATCCTATCCTTTCCAAATTCAGCCCTTATCTTTTTTAGAAGTTCAAGATTTTTTACTGCTGATGTCCCCATTATGAGTTTATCTGCGCCTGCTTCTATTAATTCTCTAAATATCTCTATGCTTCTTATCCCGCCTCCGACCTCAGCGGGGATTTTAACTTCCGATAAGATTTTTTTTATTATGTTCCTATTTGTATCCGTATTATAAATCGCAGCGTCAAGGTCAATCAAATGCAAATAATCTGAATACTCTGACCACTTCATTGCTATTGTCAAAGGATCTTCATTCTCAAATATCTTGGTGCTAGGATCTCCTCCGACAAGTTGGACGCACTTTCTGTTAAGGATATCGACTGCTGGCAAAACTTTCATATTGAGCTCTCCACTATGTTTATGTAATTTTTAAGAAGCTTTAGTCCGGACTCACCACTTTTCTCCGGGTGAAACTGTGTGCCATAGGCAAAATCCTTTGCAACTATTGATGGGAACTTAATCCCATACTCTGTTTCACCAAGTGTATAATCGGGTCCACAGAAAGGTGCATAAGAGTGTACAAAATAGAAATAAGATTCATTTTTAATTTCTATCAAGAGAGGATCATCATCCAAGAGATCTATACTATTCCACCCCATGTGTGGAACCTTTTGCCCCCCAGGAAGCTTCTTTACCGAACCAGGTATAAGATCTAATCCTTTGAAAAATCCGTTTTCTTCACCATCTGAAAAAAGCATCTGCATGCCTAGGCATATCCCGAGAAGAGGCTTTGTTTCTACCTCTTTTTTTAATACTTTTATGAAAGGCTCTAGATTCTTCATCCCGTCTTCAAAAGCCCCCACCCCTGGAAGAATTAAGCCGTCACAATTAAAATTCTCTACTTTATCTATAAAAACTGGATCTACTTTTAGGAATCTAAAAGCTTTATAAACGCTCTTTAAATTTCCCATTCCGTAATCTATGATGCCAATCTTAACAGACATTTAATATCTCCCTTAAACTAGAAATAAATTTAACACATTCTTCGTAAGTTCCTACAGACACTCTAAGGTAGTTTTTGTTTTCAAAGTATCTTATTAAAATTCCTTTTTTCAATAGCCCTTCATATATTTCTCTAGGATTTTCTGCTTCAAATAATATGAAATTAGCACTTGACTGGATTGGTTTTATTCCGTTTATCTCCTGCATAGTGCCATAAAGGTAGTTCCTGTTTTCCTTTATTTTTCTGACGGCATCTTTCATGAAATCCTCATGCTGAATGGCGAGTTCAATTACCTTCATAGATATTAGATTAAGATTATACGGGAGGATGACTTTGCTCATTGATTGAATTAATGTTTCTGATGCGACACAGTACCCTGTTCTAAATCCTGCAAGACCAAATGCTTTTGAGAATGTCTTTATGACGATTAAATTATTATAATTATTCAACAAGCTTAAACCTGAATTGCCAGAAAAATCAGCATATGCTTCATCAAGAATAACTAGCAGCCCTGTGTCAAGTATCGCTTTGATTTCTTCTTCTGGGTATGATATGCCCGTAGGATTGTTTGGGCTACAAATAAAAGATATTTTAGCATTTTTTGCTTCAGATGTTATTTTTTCAACTGGTAAAGTAAAATCAGGGTTAAGAGGAATTAGTATAGGGAGCCCCGAATAAACTTTAGTCATAGCAGAATACATCGAGAAAGTTGGTGAGGGTATCAAAACTTTATCAAGTGGAGAAATGAAAGCTTTGCAGATTGTATCTATAATCTCATCACTACCATTTCCAACTAGGACATTCTCTTTTTCAAATCCGGTATAATCTGCAATTTTTTTCCTTATCTCAGAATTTGTGACTTCTGGATACCTGTTTAGAGGCATTGATAAGAGCTTGTCATGTAAGGCCCAAATTACAGCTTCATTTTTCCAGGGAAGTTCATTGGCGTGTAATCTAGCTAGATTTCCATCAGATACTGAAACTTCTGAAGAGTATGGATTAAGATTATCCAATAAATCCCTATCAAATCTACTTTTCATCTTCAAACCTCACGTTAACAGCTTTTTCGTGTGCAAATAGCCCTTCTGATTTAGCAAGTGTTGAAACAGTGCCCCTATAAGCTTTTAGTCCATCCTTTGTAACATATTGAAATGTATATTTCTTAAGGAAATCATCAACTGAAAGGCTGGAATAAAATTTTGCAAATCCGGATGTAGGAAGTACATGATTTGTTCCAGATACATAGTCTCCCATTGCTTCTGGAGAGTATTCCCCTAAGAATACTGAGCCTGCATTTTTTATCTTTGTAAGGAGTGAAAAGGGATCGTTAACCATTAGCTCAAGGTGTTCAGGTGCAAAGTTGTTTGAAAGCTCTATTGCCTCATTGATAGAGGATATAATAAATATCCCTCCTCGTTTGAGTGATTCTTCAAGTATTTCTTTTCTTGGGAGTATTTTAAGTTCGTTTTCTATTTCTACCACAACTCTTTCAGCAAGTGACCTTGATGTAGTCAATAAATATGCCGAAGCCATTGGATCGTGTTCAGACTGGGCAAGCATATCCAAGGCGATAAATCTTGGATTTGATTTTTCTTCAGCTATTATCATTACTTCACTAGGGCCCGCAGGAAATTCAGTTGGTGTTTCAACAAGTTTTTTTGCTATTGCGACAAATCTATTGCCAGGGCCGACTATTTTTGAAACTGGCTTTATTGATTCAGTTCCATAGGATAAGGCTGCTATTGCCTGAGCGCCACCTACTTTGTAAATCTCATCGACACCTGCGATATCTGATGCAACTAAAACTGCATCATTGCATCTACCATCTTTATCTGGCGGGGTTACCACTACAATTCGTGAAACACCACATATTTTAGGCGGGATTGCTGCCATGAGCACAGTAGATGGATATGCAGCCCTGCCACCAGGTACATAGATTCCTGCACTCTCTAAAGGCAATATCATCTGCCCTGCAGTAATACCTTTCTTTTCAAATAAAAATGATTGGGGAAGCTCTCTTCGGTGGAAGTCCTCTATGTTCTCAGCTGACGTTTCCAATGCTTCAATAAGTTCAGTATCTATATTATCATAGGCTTCAGCTATCTCGTCCTGAGTCACCAAAAAATCATCTATTTTGACACCGTCAAATTTCAATGTGTAATCTCTTAGTGCTTCATCCCCTCTCTTTTCTACATCCACTAGAATTGACTTTACGTAACCGTCATCTTCTAATAGGACCTTTCTCTGGTTATTTTTTTCAAATAAAGCCTTTGACCCTTCATAAATTTCAATCAACTAGTTCACCAACCTTTCTATAGGGGTAATAAGGATTCCAGTTCCGCCCATCTTTTTAAGTTTTTGAATAGTTTCTGATACCTGTTTTTCATCCACTACGAAGTGAGCTGCAACAAGTGATTGTTTTGAAATCACATCCATTACTGTTGGGCCCCCAAGACCGTGAAACTCCTTTTCAAATTCACCCAAAGATCTAGTTGGGAGATTCACCATGATGTACTTCTTACCCTGAGCATCTAAGACGCTCCTAACTGATGAAGAAAGAAGTTCTATCTCATCTCTCTTCTCGTTAATGCTATCCTTGTTTGCTATAAGCACCGCCTCAGATTCAATAATTTTGGATATGGGCTTTAGATTGTTCATCACTAAAGTAGTTCCAGTACTAACTATGTCGGATATTAAATCTGATACCCCAAGGTAAGGGGCGATCTCCGTAGAGCCCGATACTTCAACCACCTTCAAATTAATGCCTATATCTTTAAAGTATTTATCTGTAATATTGGGGAATTCTGTCACGATCTTCATCCCATTTTTGATGTCATCAAATTTATTTATCGATGAATTTTTCGGTGCTGCTATTGTAAGTGTACATTTTCCAAATCCCATTTTTTGAAGAATTTCAATATCTGCCCCTCTTTCCCTTATTATATCAAGCCCAGTTATACCCATGTCAACAACTTGATCCTGAACATATTCAGGTATATCTTGAGCCCTCACAAAAACTGCTTCGATATTTTTTTCTTCGATGCGTGAAAACAACTTCCTCCCGCTATCTTCAAACTCGTACCCTGATTTTTTTAATATTTCAAGACAGGGGTTTGATAATCTCCCCTTTTTAGGAATAGCTATCTTTAGCATGAAAATACCTCCGCCAAAAATGGCGCAATTAATGATGGTGGGCAGTACATGATACAATAATAGAAGAACCTAACTTAACTGTTACGTTAATTATGCCCATATAATCACATAAACTTTTTAGGCCATCAATTTTTAAGCATTGTGGTAAATAAAAGAGAAAGTTTTAAATATACAATTAAGTCGATAAAAAAAGAAGCGGTCATAGTGTAGTGGCCTAGCACCTGAGCCTTCCAAGCTCATGACGCGGGTTCAAATCCCGCTGACCGCACTTCTTTTTATTACAAATTGGGTATCCTTTTTCTACTAATTTCAATATAATTAATCTAGAAATCTTAGAAATAAGAAAAATAAATTAATTTTGAGTTTCATTTACCTTCTCTGTGTGTAGTCCCAGCATATCTTCCAGACTGGCAAGTCTGCACATGTAGGGTCAAATATCTTGTAGTGAACTGGGGTTCTTGGATGGTCTGTCCCTATGTCAAATTTAGGATCTTTTGACACCTTTGTTTCTGGGACTATTAGTGCAACAACACCTGTTGGCGTATAGCCAAGCATAGTTACAGGTTTTGAGGCTCTTCTCTGAATGGCTACCTTTGTCTTTTGCGATATTATTCCATTGTCAGGCCTTGCCTTTATGGTGGTCTTAAATCCCTTGCCACTCGGGTCCCTTTCTCTGTCCATGATGTAATTAGGATTTCCCAAGTAGTCTCTTGCTTCTATCTTGCCTGTATTATAGTTGTTGTATAATATCTCAACTTTGTTGTCATTGTTGATATCGCAAAGAGTAACATAAGAATATCCTAACCTCACTTCATCATTTCCAGAAAGCCCTATGAGAATAGCTTTAACGGCTATGCTCCACGAAAATCCGCCATAGCTTTGGAATCCTAAAAATAATCCAGAACAGAATATCAACGGCCAATCAAACATAAAGTGCCTTTGTGATATCAATGTAAAATTTTAAAGATTGATTCATGTGCTCCACAGATAAACAGTAAGGCATAGCATATGTTTAAAATATTATTCATAGAAAGACTAAATAATTACTTAGTTTTTAGAATACATAATGTAGGTAATAACAGTACAATGGCAACAATTATTCCAGCGATAAAGATACTTGAATTAAAAAACAGAGAATATATGGGATCTGAAGAAGTTGTTAAAGGTAATCTTATTGAACTTACAAATGATGTGAAAAGAATATATCCAAAAACTAAAAGTGGGAGAAATCTTCCCCATCCAGCAATATTGGGACGTTTTTTTGGGATTTGATCAAAATTGTCCATGTTTCTAAATCCGTCTACAACTTTATAAATGTTATAGGTTTTGAAAAATTAATTTTCCACACATTTTAGTTTTATGATAAAAATAGTACCTTTTGGTTTATTGTCTTCAACTGAAATAGTTCCACCGTATCTTTCAATAGTTTTTTTAACGACAAAAAGACCAAGCCCGCTACCTTTGTTATCTCCGTAGCTTAAACCTTCTTCAAATATATTTTCTTTAATAAATTCTGATATCCCCTGCCCATAGTCAATAATTCTTATTTCGCATATTTTGTCTTTGGGAGAAATATCGATATCAATTCTATCTGTTTTGCCGTGGATAATTGCATTTCTCATAATATTTTCAAACACAGAAAAAAATGCCTGATCGGCTAATGTGGTTGCATCACCATTTATTGTAATTGGGATATGCATACTATTTGATACATCTTCAGCGATTTTTTTGATAGATATTTGAGTTAGTTCTCCTTTAGCAATTACAAAAGATTCAAGTTCTCGAATTCTTTCAATCAATTCAATGCCACTATCAATTGAACGATCCAATTTATCAAGTAAAGCTTTATCATTTTTCTCATCGTAAAGCCATAGTACAGATTTCATCACTGTTAGTTTGTTTAGAAGATCGTGTCTGAGTATTTTGTTCACTATTTGCAAGGTTTCATTTAAGTCTTCAATTTGTTTATTTGATTTTATTAATTTGTCTTCCATTTCTTTACGATTAGTTATATCGTGAAGTGCAATAAGATGCCCAATTAAGAAATTATTAGAACCATAAATATCTGAAAAATCCATCTCATAAAATTTTGTTCCTTTGGTGAGATTTATTTTATTGAGATGACTCTTAGATTGTAGATTCTTATATTCTCTGTGGATTTCAGGCCATTTTTCTGAAATTATATCAATTTTTTTACCACAAAGACTACTGCTAGTTACCCCGAGAATTTTTTCCATTGAAGGATTAATTTCAACGATCTGATTAAATCTCCCCAAAACCATAATCGCATCATTCATATTCTTAAAAACATTCATATAAGCTGTAGGAACTATGTCCAGTAGTTGGTACTTTGTTATTCCGATTAGTAAGACAGCGCCCATTAAAGAAAAAGAAACTGATGTGAAGTCTACAGGCGAAACTATGATTCGAGATAAATATATTAAATTTGCAGTCCAAGTTATGAATATGGCTATTATAAATGTTATTTTTTGCTTTCTATTGATGGAATTCGATAGGTTGAAGGATTGGAACAATAGAAGTATCCCAAGAATGATTAAGGAATAAAAAAATATAATAAAAAGCCAAAATAATGGCCCGTATACCTTACCAAATGCCAAAATCCCAGATACCTCTATAAGAAAGATATTACTCCTAAATAAGTGATGGTACTGATCTGTCCATACTATTATTAATGTAGCTAATGAAAAAAAGGACATTAAAAGAATTAAACTTTTACTAATATACTTTGATTTTCCAGAGTAGTCCAAGACAAATAATATCCATAATGCGGGGGATATCGAAATAGCAATATAAGATATATTATCCCAAAACAATTTATTTGAAAGTGTAAGGCTTCCAAGATTCAATAAATCTGCTAATGCCCAGACAAACGCGGCGGCGATGAAAATAGTCAAATAACGACTTCCAGGTGATTGTTCCCTTTTTAGAAGAATATAGATTACTAGGGCTGACACTAAACAACTAAGAAATAATGGTAGCTGATATATTGTAAATTGCATAATTTATGCCTCATTTTGCTGTAAAATCAATCGCAGCATCTGAAAAATCATAATATTATTTTTTAAGCCTTTAGGGTAGTATTGATTTTTTCGCAAAAAATCGTCGAGAAATCTAAAATAAATATATAAATAAAAAACAGTGCTCCGGCTGGGATTTGAACCCAGGTCTCAAGCTCGAGAAGCTCGAATGATTGGCCGGTCTACACCACCGGAGCGTTTATCAATCCATTAGCCATATATTTAAAAAATTTACGGTTATTTTCTCAAAGATAGTTTTATAAGTTTCTTAAAAGTAAACACTTTTACCGGTGTCCATATGATTACATTAGAATATATGATTTACGCAACGTGTTTTTGCCTTATTTTTGGAGGTCTTTCCTTTAAATTTAGGGCTGTTGATCTTTCTGGATTTATTGCCGGCATTTTTGTTGGAATCCCGATTATCATTTTTGGAGGATTTAAGTTTTTTTTCATTTTAGCATTCTTTTTTATAACTGCGTCCATAGCTACAAAATTCAAATATGAAGAAAAGAGTAGAAAGGGTGTTGCTGAGAAAAATAAAGGTGCAAGAAGTTACATTAATGTTTTGGGAAATGGTATTGTTGCCTCTTTCTTTGCAGTTTTGTACTATGTTGGCCCTATCTATTTTAATCTAAATAGCAATATATTCCTACTTGGTTTTCTTGGTGCCTTGGCAACTGCGGCCGCAGATACTGCCGGGGGGGAGATAGGGAGACTTTC
>Ga0172382_10001277_pt1 | contig 45362 bp, 61 predicted proteins | sample Leawel138RmetaG_FD_122245 | JGI IMG/M metagenome (GOLD analysis project Ga0172382, IMG submission 122245) | Leachate microbial communities from a municipal landfill in Southern Ontario, Canada - Leachate well 138R metaG | ecosystem: Engineered > Solid waste > Landfill > Unclassified | place...
ACGCATTACTCACCCGTCCGCCACTCGTCAGCATCCGAAGACCTGTTACCGTTCGACTTGCATGTGTTAGGCATGCCGCCAGCGTTCAATCTGAGCCAGGATCAAACTCTTAAGTTCAATCCAACAATTTGTTCAACTTCTGCCATATTCAGTACGATAAATCGCATCCAAATACAGCCTGGGCCTAAACCCCACACATCTCCACTCGGCTTTTAAAGAACGAAACTGCATACTGCGAATCTTGGTAGCGGGGGTAGGATTTGAACCTACGACCTTCGGGTTATGAGCCCGACGAGCTGCCAAGCTGCTCCACCCCGCAACAGGGTCGACAATCATACTGGGTAAGTTAATTTACTGTCAATACCTAGTTGCTTTGTCGCTCTCTTTCAGGACCGTTGCCCCGTCGAGAGAGCGCACTATACATGCGGGTCTGGGGGTGTGCAAGCACTTTTTTTGAATGTTTTGTCCTTCATGATTTCGGCGTATTTCCAATGGTTACCGGTGCTGGTGGTGGTGTGGCAGTATTTGCATTGTCGCCATAGGGGGCAAAATCATAGGATTGCGCGCTTAACTGGTCTGCCACCGTCTGCAGGTCAGGCGTATTAATATTGATGGCTACAGGAACGGTATTTGGTTTCTGCACCAGATTGATGACTCGCTGCCAGTTGATGGTCCAGCCCTGATGCTGACTGCTACTGAATGCGGTAATGGCATCCACGGCACGTTGCTGGTTATTTCCGTCCTTATTGTAGGCTTCAACCGGTTCAAAGCTTTGCAAGTACAGCTTTCCGTTACCATTACTACCCACAACGTAGGGCTGGTCGATGGTTCTGACCGGGGTGCCGACCTTGACCATCTTGAATAACTGCACTTCGTTTTCAGGATACAAATGAAAACAACCATGACTGACACGCATCCCTACACCCCAGGGCTTGTTGGTCCCGTGGATGAATATTTGTGACCAGCCGGTTTCGAGGGCCAGCTCGCCCATTGGGTTATCGGGACCTGCCGGGAAAAACGCCGGGATGGGTTCTCCCGCTTTGGCATGTTCTTTCTGGATATTTTTCGGGACTGTCCAGGTCGGGTTTTTCACCTTGGCGATGATTTTTGTGCTCCCCACCGGATCCGGCCAGTTGGGTCGGAATATACCTACCGGAAAGGTGTACACGACTTTCTGATCTGCCGGAAAATAGAACAGGCGGCGGGCCGGTATATTGATAATAATGCCCTGCCAGGGTTTGGGCGGCAGAACATATTCGGTTGGCACCAGCACCCGGGTGCCCGCACCGGGCAACCAGGGATCCACACCCGGATTGGCCGCCCGGATTTCGTTATAACCCACGTCGTAATGGCGGGCAATGTCGAGCAGGGTATCCTGATGACGTGCCAGGACCACCCGCAGCTGACCAACCATATTGCTTCCAGCTGGAGGGAGAGGAAATTCGGCTGAAAAGGCGCAAGTTGTATCCAGCAGCAAACCGCCACACAGTATAAACCTAAAAACGGCATTTGCCGTGGGTGCTTTGCCGCGACTTTTGTTCTGAGCCGTTGTTGTTCTTGGCGAAATCCTGCGCCCGTCAGGAGAGCTGCTTGAGCCTGAAGGGCGAGTTCTCTCCTGACAGCATGATGAGCCATAGAACAATAGGCGAGGAACAACGGAGCAAAAAGCACCCACGGCAACTGCCGTTTTTAGGATAAAACGAATGAGCTTAATGTTCATGAAGAAAGGATTCCTGAAGATGATCGATGAGGGTGAGATCAATAACTTGTTCTTGATGAGTACGCCGTAGCTTGAGCCACTCGCGCCCGTCAGCGGTCCAGACATCCAGAATTTGTCCCTTCATCTGACTGCCATCGCGCATTTGCAGGACTACCGATTTATGTTGCAGGGCTGCCAGCTCCAGAGTGCTGTGCAAGGCACAGCTAACGGGCACATAGGGGTCGCGCATCGATTTTTATGCTCTGAGTATTTCCATGCCGCCCAGATAGGGGCGCAGGACTTCGGGAATATGCACACTCCCATCAGCCTGTTGATGATTTTCAAGCAAGGCCACCAGGGTCCGGCCAATGGCGAGACCAGAACCATTCAGGGTGTGCACCAACTGCGGCTTACCATCCTCACCACGATACCGGAGCTGCAGGCGACGGGCCTGAAAGCTTTCAAAATTGCTGCAGGAGCTGATTTCCCGATATTGACTTTGACCCGGCAACCACACTTCGAGGTCATAAGTCCGGGCCGCACTAAAACCCATATCTCCCGCACACAGAGCCATTACCCGGTAAGGCAGCTCCAGTAATTGCAATATTTTTTCGGCATGCCCGGTGAGTTCTTCCAGAGCGGTAGCAGAATCTTCGGGACGAACCACCTGCACCAGCTCTACCTTGTCAAATTGATGCTGGCGAATCATGCCCCGGGTATCGCGCCCATAAGCGCCGGCCTCACGCCGGAAACAGGGGGTGTAAGCACAAAATTTCTGGGGAAGCGTACTGACGATTTCACCGCGCAACAGGTTGGTCAGGGGTACCTCGGCAGTCGGTATCAGGTAATAAGGATCATCGCGCAGGGCAAAAAGATCTTCTTCAAACTTGGGTAATTGTCCGGTGCCAAACAGAGATTCGGAATTCGCCAAAAAAGGCGGAGCAATTTCCGTGTAGGCATGGGCAGTGACGTGCAGGTCCAGCATAAATTGGGTCAAAGCCCTTTCCAGTCGGGCACCCAGGCCACGTAACACGACAAAGCGGGCGCCGGCCAGGCGCACCCCTGCTGCAAAATCGAGAATACCCAAAGCCTCACCCAGGTCCACATGATCTTTGGGCGTAAATGAAAATTCGCGAGGCGTTCCCCAATGCCTTACCGGCACGTTATCGGCTTCATCACGTCCATCAGGGACGGAAGACTGGGGAATATTGGGCAAGCTGCTGACCAGCGCCTCCCATTGCTGCAGCACGATTTCCAGAGACTGCTCCAGGGCCTTGATGGTTTCTCCATACTGCCCCGCCGCATTTTGCATCTCTGTGGTATCCAAGCCCTGCCGGCGCGCCTGGGCAATTTCACGAGAGGCCTCATTGCGCGCGTTGCGCTGTTCTTCCATCTGAATTTGCAATGATTTTCGCTGTTGATCCAGGGCGGTCAAGGCAGACACATCGAGCTTGAAATGGCGACGGGCCAATGCAGCCGCAACAGTTTCCGGTTCATTACGCAATAAGTTGGGGTCAAGCATTCGGGGTTTTCTCTCGAGTAGGTGGACGGTGGGTGCGAATCCAGCGCAGGCGCTCCTGAATACGCGTTTCCAAGCCACGTTCGCTGGGTTCATAAAAACGGGTGCCGATCAGCCTTGCCGGAAAATATTCCTGATTGGGGGCAATAGCATCCGGATAATCGTGATCGTATTGATATTCTTTGCCGTAATCCAGTGTTTTGAGTAATTTGGTCGGGGCATTGCGCAAATGCAGGGGGACCTCCTGGCTGCTGCCGGCTTTCACCAGGGCCTGAGCCTTGTTCCATGCCGTATAAACCCGATTACTTTTGGGACTGCTAGCCAGGTAAACCGTCACCTGGGCCAGGGCCAGTTCACCCTCGGGACTGCCCAGAAACTGATAGGCGTCCCTGGCTGCCAAAGCCATTTCCAGCGCCCGGGGATCGGCGAGACCCACATCTTCTGAGGCCATCCTGACCAAGCGCCGGGCCAGATAGAGAGGATCGGCACCACCATCCAGCATTCTTGCCAGCCAGTACAGGGCAGCGTCAGGATCAGAGCCCCGCAGGGATTTATGAAAAGCCGATATTTCGTCGTAAAAGGCTTCGCCACCCTTGTCAAAACGGCGCCAGCTTTGCCCGGTTGCGGCAATCAGCACCTGGGCCGTGATCTTGACGGTATCCTTATGCCGCTCGGCAAGTTGCACGGCCAGATCCAGCAAATTGAGAAGCCGGCGGGCATCCCCATCTGCAGCCTGCAGCAAGCCCTGTCGCAACTCCGGCGGAAAATCAATGGGGATGGCGCCAAGGCCCTGGATTTCATCACTCAGCGCCCGCTCCAGAATATGCGCCAGATCGGCGTCATCCAGAACCTTGAGCACATAAACCCGTGCTCTGGAAAGTAGCGCGTTGACGAGAGCGAAACTGGGATTTTCAGTCGTGGCCCCAATCAGGATGATAACGCCTTCTTCCACATAGGGAAGTAGGGCATCTTGCTGAGTTTTGTTGAAACGATGGATCTCATCAATAAAAAGAACGGTGTCTTGCCCTTGCGTGCGGGTCTGCTCGGCACCGCTGATGGCGGCGCGGATTTCCTTGACCCCACTGTTAACCGCCGAAAGAATCTGAAACTGACACCCTGCTGCGCGCGCCAACAACTGGGCAAGGGTGGTTTTACCAGTGCCCGGTGGACCCCATAAGATCATGGAATGGAGGTGCCGGGAGCGCAACATGGCACGCAGCGGCCCGTTATCGCCTAAAAGATGCTTTTGACCGACATAATCTTCCAGACTCTGGGGTCGCAGTCGCGCCGCCAGAGGCCGGAGATCATGCGTGGTACTCAAGCAGGAAGCTCCGTTGCTGCCCTGACTCAAAAATTCCGGGAAATGGCTGCACCAAAATTAAAGGTACTGGCTTTGTATGTGCCCGCATAGGGACCGGCATAGGAAGTCGTATTACCGGAAAGCGCATAGGAAGCGCCGAGATCGTACTGCCAATGTCCCAGTCCAATACCCAATCCGAAGGACAGCAAATTACTGCTGGGTGCTGGTGCGGCGGCCTGAATACTGCTGCCATCCGTGGGGCTGTCTTCATGGGCGAGACCACCACGCAGAGCCAGGTACTGACTGAAGTGGTAGCTCAAACCCAAACGATAGGCAAGCGCCGATTTCCAGCCCAAATTGCCGTAACCCGGCAGGCGGGTATTACTCCAGTCATTCCAGCCTACATCCAGTTCCGTAGCAAAAGCCGGCGTAAAGCGGTAACGTACACCGGCCTGAAGGCGGCTGGGCAGACTGATGTCTCCTCCCAAATTGGCCGTTGAGCGATAACTCAAACCGGCATTAAAAGTTTCGGTAGTGTAAAATAAGCCAACATTGCCACCCACACCACCGCCATTACCTGACTTTTCAGGGAAATTGGCGCTCAGACTTTGATAATAATCCACCCCCGCACCAATGCTTAAATTGGGCAGGATCATATAGGCCACACCGGGATTGATGTCGATGATGCGCAGATCATTTTTATCGGGGGTGGTCTGTGACGTTCCAAAAGTCCCTGCAGGCCAGGTTGAATTGATGCCGTAAGGAGATGTAATGCCCAAGCCAAGCGCCAAAGGCAGGTCGTTGAAACGGTGGGTTACAAACAAATTGGGCATAATCAGGAGATTATTGCTGGCACCCTCACCATTTCTTTTATAGCTGGGTTCTGATGCTACCACGTCCAGACTGGCGCGCGTCCCCGGGAAAAACACCATATCTGCTGGATTAACCGCAAAACTGCTGACGGGGCCGGCATCGGCTACCGTGGCTCCCGCTTCGGAAAGTCCCACCACCGATGTGGGCACCGCAAATCCTGATGCCTGGGCCTGCACGCTGACGAAAACTCCCAAGGCAAGCAGGGTCAAAGCAATTTTGGCATTACGCATGAACGACTCCAGAAAAGTTTATTGCGAAAGAACATCTACTCCGGCCGGAGTCGTAAACTGGAACTCATGGCTGGGAATGGCATGATTAATTTCTACATGCGTGAAATGCAGGACAGTCTCCTGCTGGAAGGCATCTTCCATACGCATTTCCTTCAGGATTCCTGCAGTATCAAAGCCCAGGCGCAACGCAGTAAAACCCTGGTCCTGACCATTTTTAGGCCGCAGCAACAACCAGTGAAGCTGATTTTTGACACCCAGATCGCTGATGTTGAAACGCTGACTCAAGTCATCATTTCCGGCAATTAATGCAGCGGGAGTGGATCCCAGCGCCTTGCCCAAAGGTTGAACGGTTACCTGTTGCAGGGCGGGCTCATACAACCAGACCTTCAGCCCGTTGGAAACTATGGTCTGTCCATTGGGGCCACTATAATCCCAGCGAAATTTACCGGGCCGGGAAATCCACAAGGTACCGCCGGCTTTTTTGACAATCTGACCATTATGGTTAGCCACTTCCTGGCTGAATTGCGCGGTAATGGTGTGCGTACTCTGAAAAAAATGATGCAACATATCCTGACCGGAGGCGGCATTCGCCCAGGCACTCCAGCCCAGCAAGCAGGCCGCGCCCAGTATTTGCAAATAGCGTGAAACACTACGCCGCTTTAATTCAATCACGACTGGGTGGTGCTGCTGCATAAATTTCTCTGCTCCCGTTACTTTGCAAAGGGCCAACAACACCCACTCTTTCCATTTCTTCGATCATGCGTGCGGCGCGATTATAGCCTACCTTCAGTTGGCGCTGCACGTAAGAAATGCTGGCCTTGCGACTGGTGGTGACAATAGCCACCGCCTGATCGTAAAGGGGATCAGCATCTTCACCTCCGCCACCATCCATATCCTCACCATCTATACTTTCACCACCCTGTAAAATGCGCTCATCATATTGGGGTGCGCCCAACTGGCGTAAGGATTCCACTACGCGATGGACTTCGTCATCACTCACAAAGGCGCCGTGCACGCGCTGTGGATAGCCGGAACCCGGCGGCAGATACAGCATATCCCCCTGGCCCAGCAGGGTTTCTGCACCCATCTGATCGAGAATGGTGCGTGAGTCAATGCGGGAAGAAACCTGAAAGGCAATACGGGTTGGGACATTGGCCTTGATCAGGCCGGTGATTACATCTACAGAAGGACGCTGGGTAGCCATAATCAGATGCAATCCTGCCGCTCTGGCTTTTTGGGCGAGCCGGGTAATCAGCGTTTCCACCTGCTTGCCGACTACCATCATCAAATCTGCAAATTCATCGATAATCACTACAATAGCCGGCAACTTGCTCAAGCTGACAGGTTCGCCATCCAGATCCTTATCGGGACCCGGCAGAGGATGTCCTGCACTCAGGGCCTCCTGGACTTTTTGATTATATCCGGCCAGATTGCGCACCCCGACAAAAGCCATCAGCTTGTAACGTCTTTCCATTTCGGCCACACACCAGCGCAGCGCATTGGCCGCCTCTTTCATATCGGTGACCACCGGCGCCAAAAGATGGGGAATACCCTCGTAAATGGACAATTCCAGCATTTTGGGATCAACCATGATAAGGCGTACCTCTTCAGCAGTCGCTTTGAAGAGGATGCTGAGAATCATGGCGTTGACACCCACCGATTTCCCCGCGCCGGTAGTGCCTGCTACCAAAAGATGCGGCATTTTGGCGAGGTCAGCCGAAACAGGCTGGCCACCAATATCCTGGCCCAAAGCCAAAGTCAGAAAACTTTTACTGTGGCTAAAACCGGAGCTGGAGAGAATTTCAGAAAGTCTTACTGTGCGTCGCTTAGGGTTGGGCACCTCAATGCCCATGGTCGCCTTACCCGGAATCGCTTCCACTACGCGTACCCGGGCTGCCAACACCCGCGAGAGATCCTTGCTGAGCCCGGCAACCTGACTCACCTTGACACCGGGAGCGGGCTCAATTTCAAAGCGGGTAATTACTGGGCCGGGATTGGCAGCGACTACCGAGGCCTGGACACCAAAATCCGCCATTTTCTCTTCCAGCATGCGTGACTGCTGGGCGAGTGTTTCTGGATCCAGTTGTCCCGTGGGATCCATAGGATCTGCCGGATCCAAAAGCGCCAGATCGGGAAGACCATCAGCCCGAGGCGGGCCGACCGGTGCCGGTAGCGGCATCTGCCGGGTATTTTTAGCTGCTGATGAAGCAGTCATTGGACGCGGTTTTTTCGCTGCAAAAAAGCCGGGGGCTTTCTCAACAGCGGGTTTTGCTTTTTCCGGAATAGCTGCCGGAAGCGGCGCTGAAACCTTGGGTTGCAACTGGCCTGTCTGCCGCCGCGAGAAGCGGGGTAGCGGCAAACGCGCGAACAAGTTCAGGCCACTCAGCCGGTTCGATTCCTGCTGGAATTTTGCCAGCATTTCCCGTGGCCCAAGGCCCGTCAGTAAAAAGAGGCCGAAGACGAATACTGCAAAAAACAGCAATGCACTTCCACCGGAACCAATGAGAGGCTCAAAGAACTGAGCAATTTCCTGGCCCACGATACCACCGGCAAGGGTTCCTGTGACCGACCACCAGGCAGGTGGCCAAACTATCGCCAAAAATGTCATCAAGCCCAAAAAAATGGCCAGCCCCCCCACCGGAGCAAGACGTCGGCCGGGTCGTTGGCGAAACCAGTGATTCCAGAGTTGCGCGACCCACCCGATTAACGCCAGAGGGAGCAACCAGGCCGACATCCCCAAAAACTGCACCAGAAACTCTGCCAGATAAGATCCGGCCTCTCCTCCCCAATTTTGTACAGCCTCGCCTTTACCACTGTTGAACCAGCTGGGATCTGCAGGAGAAAAACTCAGCAGGGACATGGCCATGAAAAGGGCGATGGCCAGCATGACCAGTAACAGGGCTTCACGGCGCCAGGATTTTCCGGGCATGGCTTTGGATGGCCCGGCCGGGGTCGGTCGGGTGGTTCGGGAGGCATTACGGGCAGCAGAACTCATGCTCGCAAGCTAAACGAGGCATACGCCAGTGTCAAGCTTCAGGAGCATAAGAAACACTTACAAATGGCGCTGTTAGCGCTTCATAATAAAGCATTCGGAGAACTCATTGCGGGTCGCGAACAGTACCCAGATGGTGCCGATGATCGGGATGAATGCGGCCATGAATCCGGAACACATAGGCCAGAACCAAAAGAGCAAAACCCAGCCAGGCGGCCAGCGACCAGTCCAGTGGATAGGCCAGCGGGACAATGGATTCATATAACACCCACCAGAACAGACCGGTGGCCACGACCGGCAGGAGAAAATGATAGAACAGACGTGTGCTGGTTCCTTCGTGGTCCGCATGGGCCAGACGCATCAAGGACACATTCATCAAGGTATGTGCGGTGACCAGACCAAACAGGACCGCCGTGGTCAGAACATTAAAGCCATTACTGGCCCCAAATACGGCGACGGCCAGCACCGCAACAAAAATGGTCAGCCCGGTAATGACCGAAATGCTGCGTTGTGGAGCCCGGGTATTGCTGACCTGGGCAAAGCGTTCGGAAATCAGCGCATCGCGACCAATGGCAAATAATACCCGGGAAGAGCTGTTCAGCAAGGCAAGACTATCGGCCATGGCACTATTAATGGCGAGAATGACCAGCGCTATGCCGCCCACCGGGCCAAGATAACTTAGAAATACGGTCACACCCGGCGCGTTGGCATCGGCAAAACTCGCCATATCGGCGGGACCCCAGCCAACGGTCAAGGCATAGGCAGAAAGCACCAGCGCTGCACCCACCAGCGTCAAAGACAGTAAAGCCGCCTTACCGATGAGCCTGCCCCGCTGGGTTCGGGGTCCGCGCACTTCCTCGCCGAGGGGCGTGTGGCTGCCTATCCCGATAAAACTGGTGATGGCGAAAATCATACCCATGGCCACGCCTTTGAAACCATCGGTCGGAATACTAAACGGGGCCAGAGGATGCACGGGTGCCACTTTGACAATAATAATCATGGACGCCACTACCAGAAACGCTACTTCCACAAAACTGGTAATGGCCACCACGCGAATACTGGGGCGAATCCCGGAAATACTGAGTAACCACGGAATACCAATGAAAAACACAATAGATACCAACCAGAACCAGGCAGGTAAGGGATAACCCAGACTTTTTGCCAGCCCCGGCAGAAATACCCCACCCACATAAACCGGAATAGCAGCAACACTGAGCAACTGGTAGAACACCACCATGAAACCGGTCAGCAAGGCTGGTCTGGCCCCCAGACCAGCAGCCACATAGGCGTAGTATCCGCCGGCTGAAGCACGATGCTTGCTGAGGTGATAAATAGTGTTCATTTCGATGAACATGAGCGCAAAAGCCCAGAGGTAGGACAGGGGTAGAGCCACCAGCGCAAAGGCCGCACCCGCCGTCATGAAGGCTACCACATCACAGGTGGGCGCCATACCGGAGATGCTCTGGCTGATCAGCCCCCAGAGACTGACCACATCCTCTTGCAGGGTTTCGGGAGCGGCAGATGCTTTTTCCATAACTGACAACCTTTCTATTTGCAACTTTGTTGCATTATTGCCAATCGCAAACCTTACTGTCAACTATGCAATTTCGGGACACCCAAAACCATCAAAACAAATCCGCGAATAATACTTGTAGTATTGACAAATAGCCGGCACTCATCAACACTGCTTACAAAATGTGTAGGCATTTATCATTTGCCGAGCTGTTCATCATGGAGAACTGTTGTGTCTGATGATCTTCCCAACATCACCGAGAGCCTGCTGCAGCAACCGGATAAAAACCGTCTGACCGGTACTGCGGCCACTCAACATCCGCCTCGTATATTGCTGCTCTATGGCTCCAATCGGGAAAAATCCTACAGCCGGCTGCTGACCCTGGAAGCAGAGCGACTATTACGCCATTTTGGGGCGGAAACGCGGGTATTTCATCCCAGTGGCTTACCGCTGCCCGATGATGCGCCCGCAACCCACCCCAAAGTCATTGAGTTGCGGGAGCTGGTAGAATGGTCGGAAGGGCAGGTTTGGTGTTCACCCGAACGGCATGGCGCAATGACCGGAGTATTCAAGTCACAAATCGACTGGATTCCGCTGAACTCCGGAGCAGTAAGACCGAGCCAGGGAAAAACCCTGGCATTGCTGCAGGTTTGCGGAGGCTCACAGTCCTTTAACACGGTTAATCAGATGCGGATTTTGGGTCGCTGGATGCGCATGATCACCATACCGAATCAGTCCTCGGTGCCCAAAGCCTTTCTGGAGTTTGATGAGGCAGGACGCATGAAACCCTCTGCCTACTATGACCGGGTGGTGGATGTTATGGAAGAATTGATGAAATTCACCTTACTGACGCGAGGACAAAGTGATTACCTGACAGACCGATATTCCGAACGCAAGGAATCTGCTGAGGAGTTATCGCGAAGAGTGAATCAGAAAGAAATATAAATGATGAAAACGGCCCGCAACCGATAACAGCGTGGCGGGATAAATTCACCCTGCATTTGTTACAGGCCTTCCCGGTTGATGTTAAACTGAATCCACACCCTGACTGATGAGGAACCCTATGAGCGACTCCAAAAGCATCATTGATAGCAAACACGCCCGATTAATGATTCTGGGTTCAGGCCCCGGTGGCTACACGGCTGCCATTTACGCAGCGCGGGCCAATCTCCAACCCCTGCTGGTGCAAGGGATGGAGCCTGGTGGTCAATTAATGACAACGACCGATGTAGACAACTGGCCTGGTGCTGCAGAGGGCATCATGGGTCCGGAACTGATGCAGGAACTGGAAAAACAGGCACGGCGCTTTGATACGGAAATGGTGTTTGATCATATTCATAAGACCGACCTGAGCCAGCGACCCTTCCAACTCAGTGGGGATCAACACAATTACACCTGTGATGCCCTGATTCTGGCGACGGGGGCCTCTGCCAAATATCTGGGTCTGCCCAGCGAAGAAAAGTTTCGCGGCAAAGGCGTTTCAGCTTGCGCCACCTGCGACGGCTTTTTCTATCGCAATCAGGATGTCGCCGTCATCGGCGGTGGAAATACGGCCGTCGAAGAAGCGCTTTATCTGAGCAATATTGCCAAGCATGTCACGGTAGTCCATCGTCGCAATAAGTTTCGTGCCGAAAAAATCCTGCAGGACAAGCTGATGGCCAAGGAAAACGTGACCATCATCTGGGATCATGCCGTAGATGAAGTGCTGGGCGATCAGTCGGGCGTCACCGGACTGCGGATCAAGCATATAGAAAACGGTAATACCCAGGACCTAGCTTTGATGGGGGTATTTATTGCCATTGGCCATAAACCCAACACCGACATTTTCAAGGGACAACTGGAAATGGATGCAGGTGGTTACCTGATTACCCGTGGCGGGCGTGACGGGATGGCTACAGCAACCAGCATTGAAGGCGTTTTTGCCGCCGGTGATGTCCAGGATTATGTGTACCGGCAAGCGGTCACCAGCGCCGGAACGGGCTGTATGGCGGCTCTGGATGCAGAACGCTGGCTGGAGCAACAGGAGGATTGAAGCATGAGACGGCGGCGACCACCCAAGACAACACCGGTATCGCTCGCCGTCCATCCTGCTGAAAAGGCTTGCTTTGAAGAAGCCATGGCAGATGTAAAACGCTTTCCGGCGCCGCCCATCCCCGCACGACCCAGCCCCCCGGCACCTTTGCCCTTGCAACGGCAAAAAGACGAACTAGCCGTGCGGACGGCGCTCAGTCGCACATTGAATAGCGACGAAATCCTGAAAGCAGGAGATGAATGGCTCTATTTGCAGCAGGGGCAATCTCCTGCTCTCCTCAGGGATTTACGCAAAGGGCGTTTCCGGATCCAGTCCAGGCTGGATTTACATGGTTGCACGGTTGAAGAAGCCCGACTCGAACTGGCGGCCTTTTTGCACGAAGCCCAGCAGTGGCGCTGGAATTGCGTGTGCATTGTGCATGGTAAAGGGTTGGGTTCCCCGGGACGCATACCAGTACTGAAAAGACTGGTAGGTGGTTGGCTGATGAAGCACCAGGAGGTCCTGGCTTTTACTCAGGCCCGTCCCGGAGAAGGCGGGGGCGGGGCCTTGCAGGTATTGCTCGGCTGGCGCCGCCACCAACATCGTAATTAGCGGACTTGAGCCGTATAGCCTTCGCTTTCAATGGCCTGAACTAATGCCTCAGTGTCCATGGAGTCACCCTCCACGGTAGCGCTGTTAGCGTCAAGATGTACTGCAACAGTCTGTACCCCGGGTACTGCCCGAAGTGCTTTTTCTACAGCAGCCACGCAGTGATTGCAGGTCATTCCCTGAACAGACAATTCAATCAGTGCCATATGCTTTACTCAACGCTGGGCAACGCTACGCGGTGCGGAAGGATCCCGACTCACATCCCAGCGCCGGCGAACAGCCATGTCACCTTCCGCCTCGGCCAGGGAGGCCAGAATAGGGCAATTGTCTACTGAACCATGGCCGGGGCAACGCTCTGCCTGGATAGCCAGAGCGCTACGCATTCTCTGCAGATCTGCAATTTTGAAATCAATCTCTGCAATTTTCTGTTCGGTCAGCGCCTTCACATCGCCCATGTCATTTTCGGTGCTGCTACTGATGTCCAGCAACTCTTTCACCTCTGTCAGGGAAAAACCCAGATTCTGGGCGCGGCGGATAAAGCGCAGACGCGACTCGGCGTGACTATCATAAAGACGATAATTGGATTGGGTGCGCTGTACCGGCTGAATCAAGCCAATACGCTCGTAGTAACGCAATGTTTCTGCAGCCAGCCCAGCTTCACGGGCCAAGCGACCTATTGTTACAGGTGTATCCATCTTGTCTCCCTCCTTATATTGACTGAATTTTCACGCTCCACACGTATAGTGTCCTCATTCTAAAGCATCTAGTCAACACAAAGGTCAAGCCTATCGGCGCGAACTTGCTCATGGCCCAGTAATGCTTCAATACAACTGGTTGCAAATACGCCCGCAGGTAGCGAAAACTCCAGAATCAGGGTGCTGGCATCCTGCCAGTGGTATTGCAGCGAATCCGGACGCGCACGCAGGGCGCGGCGGGCAGCGTCCACGTCCTGCGCGGCTAATTGTTGTGGCCAATGACGGATATTACCCAAAGTCTCTGACTCCTCGGGCAAGGCATCCAGGGCCTGCTTTTCTACGAGGGCAGCCTGATTTTCAGGAGAGAGCCCGCCCCGGCCCGGCAGGGGTCCACTGGGGTGCACATCCCACTCTGCAGAACGCTGCTGCAAGCTCTCCTGCTCATTAGCCTGGGCCAGAAAAATGCTATGCGAACCATTTAATTGCACAATTTCTCCCGCCAAGAGAACATTCCAATTATTTTGGCGTACCCGTTCGGCCAGCACCTGATTAAAAAGTGCAGAGCGCGCCGCTGACAGCAACAGGCCACGTTGATGACGATCCATTTTGCGCGCTGTACCGGACAACAGGCGACTGACCTCCTGCAAATTACGGTGGCCAAAGCGTTGCGCTCCAAAATAATTGGGAAAGCCCGTTTTTTGCAAATGCTGCAAACGCGTCTCCCACAAAGCTGGTTCGCCCTGACAATGGCGCAAAACCAGGCGAAAATGATTTCCCTTGAGCACCCCCCTGCGGAGCTTGCGGTCATGGCGGGTCATCTCCAGAAAATGGAGATTTTCACTTTCCAGGCTCAGCCAATCCGGCGTTGTCCCGGCTTGTACCGGCACGGAAAAACTCTGTCGGGTAATGGCGTGCCGATCTTTCATTCCCGCATAACCCACATCACGCACGGGGATGCTGGCAAGTTGTGCCAGTCGTTTGGCTACTTCCTGGGTATTCAGTCCGCGCTTTTCAATGAAAAACCAGTAATGCGACCCCGTACCGGAAGGCGTAAAAGGCAGCATTTCCGTAACCTGAAAATCCTCTTCCGTCGATTTGAGTTCGGCTTCCAGCAGGACATCCACATGCGGATAAATGCGTGGGAATAATTCAGACATGTTGAATCAAGGTCACGGCGTGGGCAGCGATTCCTTCACCCCGACCGGCATAACCCAGCTGCTCAGTCGTCGTCGCCTTGATGTTGACCGCATCCTCAGAAACCTGCAGATCTTCGGCAATGTGCGCGCGCATTTGCGGTATATGGCTCGCGAGTTTGGGTCGCTGACAAACAATAGTGGCATCCACATTCCCGACCGAAAAGCCCTTTTCCTGAATCAAAGCATGACAATGCCGGAGCAAAAGACGGGAATCGGCGCCGGCAAAACGTGCATCCGTGTCGGGAAAATGGCGGCCAATATCTCCCAATGCTGCGGCACCCAGCAAGGCGTCACAAATGGCATGCAGCAAGACGTCCGCATCGGAGTGCCCGGCCAGACCCCGCTCATAGGGAATCTTGACCCCTCCGAGTATCAACAGGCGCTCGGGAACCAGAGCATGCACATCAAAACCATGACCAATACGCAGCTGCATCATTTCTCCTCGTCACGGGCCGCCAGGATGGCTGCGGCCAAAGCCAGATCATCTCCCAGGGTAATCTTGATATTATCCCCATGCCCCTGAATCAGACGCGGACGCCAACCCTGCAGCTCCATCGCCGAAGCTTCATCGGTAATGGGCATTGCGGCACCCTGAGCAGATTGCAGAGCTGCAAGCAATGCTGCCAGGGGGAAAGCCTGAGGCGTTAAAGCCCGCCATAACCCTTCCCGATCCACCGTACCCAGGGAAAGGCCGTCTTTTTCGCGCTTGAGGGTGTCGGCAACCGGAATTCCCAGCAATGCTCCCTGCGGTGATTCTCCCAGACTATCCAGCAAATTGCCCAGGTCTTCGGCGCGCAAACAGGGTCGTGCAGCATCATGTACCAGCACCCAGTCCGTATCGGCAGCGCCGGCTTTCCGCAAGGCCTCCAAACCGAGCCGCACGGAATCAGCACGTTGCTTCCCGCCTCTTACCGGGGCCAGAGGCAAGCGCAAATCATCACCCAACAAGTCTCGCCAGGCTCCGCTTTCCAGGTCCTCACCCGGCAACACCAACTGCACTCCGGATATCCGTTTTTCGTGCAGAAAAATGTTCAGGGTATGCGCAAGAACAGGCTGCCCGCGCAGCAAAACATATTGTTTAGCCTGGGTTCCACCAAAACGTTGGCCCCGCCCTCCGGCAGGAATAATGACCCAGATCCGCTCCATCAATTTTCCTCAACCTATGGGATTCAGACGCAGTATCCGCAGTCTATCCAGCAGGCGCAAGCATTTCAGCTTTTGCAGTTTGGGCACGGGCACCTTACACTAGGCTCCCTGAATTTGCTGATATGATATCCCGGATATTTTGGACTTTCCTCTCGCTTTGGGCCCTGTCCCCCGTGCAGGTAATGCACGCAGTTTCAGCCATGTTTTCGGGGCTGCCGATTGCTGGCTGGCAGCCGAAATGCTCCGCAAATGGCAAAAACCTCTGTTGGTGCTCCTGCCCAATCCCCGTGATCTGGAAGAATGGCAGCGCGAGTGGTCATTTTTTGCGCCGGATCTGGATGCGCCCCTGATTTTCCCGGATCGGGAAATTTTGCCCTATGATCGTCTGGCGCCTCCGGCTGATGCGACCGCCACCCGTCTCGCGACATTGGCGGCCTTGCCCAATTGGCGCGGGCTGTGTCTGGTCCCTCTGGCGGCCGCTCTACAACGTCTTCCGCCCAGGAGTTTTCTTGATCAACATGCCTTTGTGCTGGCCGTGGGAGACAACCTCCAGCCCGATCGCTTTCGGCAACGCCTGATTGATGCGGGCTACCGCAATGTCAGCGAAGTTTCCGAACCTGGAGAGCTCGCCTGGCGCGGCGGCATTATTGACCTGTTTCCCAGTGGTAGCCCGCTGCCCTACCGAATTGAGCTATTTGACACCCAGGTAGAAAGCATCCGGGCATTTGATCCGGAAACCCAGCGGACTCTGGAGAAAGTATCCAGGGTATCCCTGCTGCCTGCACGCGAAATTCCTGTGGATGCGGCAGCGCTGAATGAATTCCGCAGCCAGTTTCGGGCCAAATTCAGTGGTGACCCGCAACGTGCTGAAGTCTATCGAGCGGCAAGTCGCGGACAGGTTCCCCAGGGAGCAGAGCATTACCTGCCTCTGTTTTTCCCGGAAAGCAGCCATCTGCTTAACCATTTTCCTCCGGACGGGATCATTTTCATGCCCCCCGGCCTGGAAAGCGCCAGCCAGCAGATTCGCCAGGACTGGCAGGAACGCCATGAAGAGCGGGCATACGACACCAGTTATCCGATTTTGCCACCAGACGCACTTATTTTGACGCCTTCCGAATGGGAAACAGCACTCCAGAGTCGTGCCCAGGTGCATGGCGAAGCAGAAGGCCCCGGTGCAAGCCTACCCTGCGGACCACTACCAGCCCTGCAGGGAAACAGCGAAACGCCCCTGTCCGCACTGGAAACTTTTCTGCGTCACCTCCCCCATCAGGGCCGCGCCCTGATTGCTGCAGAATCTCCGGGCCGTCAGGAAGCGCTGTCTGAGCGCCTGAACAAAGCGGGTTTAGGTGCCACCCGCCTGAAAAACTGGCCGGATTTTCTCCTGTCCACAGAAAAAATCGCCATTACCGTAGCCCCTCTGGAGCGCGGTCTGCTGCTGAAAGAGAAAAATCTGGTCCAGCTTGCACTCATCTCGGAAGCGCAGATTTTCGGTGACCGGGTATTTGCGCAAAGACGGAGCGCGCAGGTCCGCCAACGTCATGTGGAAGGCATGGTTCGCGATCTGGGCGAGCTGCAGCCCGGCGATGCGGTCACCCACGAAGAATATGGCATTGGACGTTTTCAGGGAATGTGCACGCCTTTTGCCGCCCAAGGCGACGTCAACGAATATGTGGTGCTGGAATATGCCCAGGGAGATTTGGTGTATGTCCCGGCAGATCATCTGGATCGCATTGCCCGTTATGTGGGCAATGGGGCCGTTGAGCCCGTTCTATCCCGCCTGGGCAGTCCGCATTGGGATAAGGCTAAAACCAGAGCGCGGGGAAAAGCCATTGATGCAGCCAGTGAGCTGCTGGACATATACGCCAGACGAGCGGCCCGCCAGGGCCGTGCTTTTGCAGCTCCAGATGAGGCTTATTGGGACTTTGTTTCCCGTTTCCCCTTTGAAGAAACGCCCGATCAACAACAAGCCATTGACGCCGTCATTGCCGACATGATCAGCCCGCATCCCATGGATCGTCTGGTTTGTGGTGATGTAGGGTTCGGCAAAACCGAAGTGGCGTTGCGGGCAGCCTTTCTGGCCGCCCATGGCGGGGCACAGGTCGTGGTTCTGGTACCGACCACTTTGCTGGCTCAGCAGCACTATGAAAACTTTCAAAACCGCTTTGCCGGAATACCGCTGCGGATCGAGGTCCTGTCCCGTTTTCAGAAGGGCAAAACCCACAAGGAAATCCTGGCCGCCACCCAGGCCGGAGACGTCCGGATTCTGATCGGAACCCATCGCCTGCTCCAGAAAGATGTGGCTTTTAAGGATCTCGGCCTGTTGATTCTGGACGAGGAGCACCGCTTTGGTGTGCGGCAAAAGGAGCAGATCAAAGCCCTGCGTGCCGAAGTGGATATTCTCACCCTGACGGCCACGCCTATTCCCCGCACCCTGAATCTGTCCCTGGCCGGACTGCGGGATTTATCCATCATCGCCACCCCACCCCAGCGTCGGCAACCAGTACGTACTTTTGTGCAGATCTGGGAAGACGCTGTGGTCGTCGAAGCCTGTCAGCGAGAATTACATCGGGGCGGACAAATTTATTTTCTGCACAATGAAGTGCGGGATATCGAACGCATGGCCAGTAACCTTAGACGCCTGCTTCCCGAAGCCCGGCTCCGGGTCGCCCACGGGCAAATGCCTGAAGGCGAGCTGGAGGCGGTCATGCTGGATTTTTATCATCAACGCTTCGATATTCTGCTCAGCACCACGATTATCGAATCCGGTATCGACAATCCCCACGCCAATACCATACTCATCAATCGCGCTGATAAATTTGGCCTCGCGCAACTCCACCAGCTCCGGGGCCGGGTGGGGCGCTCCCATCAACGGGCCTATGCCTATTTGTTTACCCCGGACCCTCGCGCCATGAGTGATGATGCCCGGCGCCGCCTGGATGCCATTCAATCTCTGGAAGATCTGGGGGTCGGCTTTGCCCTGGCCAGTCATGATCTGGAAATTCGTGGAGCCGGTGAACTTCTGGGCGAAGAGCAAAGCGGGCACATGGATGAAGTGGGTTTCACGCTCTTTATGGAATGGCTCAACGACGCCGTTGCCGCCATCCGTGCGGGCAAGGACCCCCGCAGCCTGGCCGAACAACGCGCCAGCGGACCGGAAATTCATCTGAATACGGCGGCACTGATTCCCGACGATTATCTGCCCGACGTGCATTTGCGTTTGCAGCTATACAAGCGCCTCAGCGATGTCCGCAGTGATTCCGCCATTGGTGAAATCATGGTGGAAATGATCGACCGATTCGGGCCATTGCCAGACCCGACCAGAACCTTGCTGTGCCAGACCCAGCTCCGACTCCTGGCCAGCCAAATCGGCATTGATCAGATTGATGCCGGACCTTCGGGAGCGCGCCTGCAATTCGCCCAGGAAAATCAGGTATCCCCGGAAAAAATCATTGCGCTTATTCAGCGTCCGCACAGTGTCTATCAGCTGGATGGCGGCCAACGCCTCAGAATTCGCCAGGATTTACCCGACGGCGAGGCACGCTGCCAAAAGATCATTCAACTCATTGAACCATTAAGGAGTAATGCATGAGCAGCACGCGCCTTGCCATATTGAGTCCCGCCGGACGTGGCCCCATGACTTTACCCTCCAGTATGGGACAATTTGTTCATAGTACGGAAAGCCATCAGGAACTGTGGGGATGCTGGCTACAAAGCTGGAATTTACCGGTTGCCGTCAGCGAAATTGCGCCGTTTCTGGATGAATTATCGCGGCAGGCCTTGCATCAGCAAAGAGAAGTTTTCTGGTCCCCCATGTCCAGTGTAGACAGCGTCTCCCGTATGGTATTGCGCGGCACGGCGCAGCCCGAGGCGCTGCGCCGTGCATTGACGACCCTGCATCTTCAGAACAGCATGCCTGGCCGCATACTTCATGCCCAGGGCGATAGTCTGGCCATTGCCATTCACGGCCCTCAAGGTCCGGTTCCTGCCGCCAATCGTGCCTTGGCCGACGCTCTGGAAGGCATCCAGCTTGATCTGGCCATAACACCACTCTGGGAAGCTGGTCACTTTAAGCTGTTGTTGACCGACATGGACTCCACCTTGATCAGCATTGAATGTATTGATGAAATGGCGGATCACCTGGGTCTCAAGCGGCAGGTTGCCGCCATTACCGAACGCTCCATGGCGGGTGAACTGGACTTTCAGACCTCCCTGCGCGAGCGGGTGCGTTTGCTCCAGGGCACACCCGCCAGCACTATCGACGCCATCATTCGCGAACGCCTGCAACTGAGTCCAGGCGCCCGGGAACTCATCCAGGCGGCCAAGTCTCAGGGTCTGGAAACCGGTGTAGTTTCCGGTGGATTCACCCAGTTTACCCGCCATCTCCAGGAAATGCTGGATCTGGATTATGCCTTTGCCAATACCCTGGAGATTGTCGATGGTAAAATCACCGGGCAGGTTTTGGGTGATATTGTCGATGCCAACGCCAAGGCCGACCTTCTCGACTTGCTGGCCATCAGTGCCGGAACCGATGCCAGTCACTGCATTGCCATTGGCGATGGCGCCAATGATCTGCCGATGTTACGCAAGGCAGGTGTGGGTATTGCCTATCATGCCAAGGCGGTTGTCCGCGCCCAGGCCGATTTTCAGATTCGCTATGGCGGACTGGATACTGCAGCGCATTTTCTTGGCTGGTTCTAAATGGAACCACCCCGAGCATACCTTCCCGGTGGACAGCCCATCCGACGTTTGAAAGCCACGCTGAAGGCACTTTCAGATTCGTAACCCAACGCGTAGGCTATGCTGGCAACGGATTCTTGCCTGCGCACAAGTCGATCAGCAGCGAGCTGCATACGCCAACTGGTGAGATATTCCATAGGTGCTTCGCCAACAGTGGCTTTGAAGCGTTTAGCGAAACTGGAACGAGACAAACCAGCGTGTTGCGCAAGCGCCAACAGGGTCCAGCGATAGCCTGGGTCAGCATGTAGGACGACCAGCGCCGCGCCGATATGGCGATCAGCCAAGGCGAACAACCACCCTATTCCCTGTTCAGAACCATCAGCCAGGAATAGGCGCAAAGCTTGTATCAGCAGCATCTGCGCAATGTGGCCAGCTAATAACTCGCCACCGGGCTGTGGTTCACGGAGCTCCTGCATCAAACGCTCTATCGACTGACGCAAAGCAACACGGTCTGACTCTTCGCGTACCTGTATCACAGGCGGCAACAGGCTAAGCAGCAGATCAGCCTGTGGATCTTTAAACTCAAAATAACCGCCCACGCCGCTACATTCTCCCCCGCCGTTGAGAGTAATCACGGCCCCCATCTGCGTATCGGAAATCAATGTCATTACGTCCTGCGCTGGCACATCTGCATCGCTGCCAAAACGGAATGCTAGATCACGCGGCAGCAGCACGCAGTCACCAGCCGTCATAGCAATCGGCGAATTTTTGCCGTCAACCCACAACCAGCAACGTCCTGTAGTCAGTGCGTAGCACTTGATTCCCGGGCCAGATGGAAAATCCAGTGCCCAACGGCCGCCCGCGTCAAGACCGCGAGATGCATAGCTCTGCAGTCGGAGCAAAGACAGCATATCCGAAAGCGGGTCCATGAATTACCTCGGGGCCGATAGCCCGATAAATGGAGTATGGCGCAACAAAGGTGAATGCCAAACAGAAGCGTTAATAATGCTCATACTATGCCTGAACCTCGAATCAGTCGCGGAAATAATCGCTGGCTTCAAGGTCTTTGAGCAATAACGGCCCGCGCGGTTGCCAACCCAGCTGTGCGCGTGTCCAACTGCTGGAGCTAGGATTATCCAACGCCATAAACGGACCCAGCCACCCGAACTGCTTTTTTGCTCCTTCAGAAGTCACCGACTTCACTGGCAAGCCCAGCCGTTGGCCAATCATGCCGGCGATGTCAGACATGGCAACACCCTCTTCTGCTACACCATGATAACGGGCACCAGCTGTACCTTTTTCCAACGCAAGCCTGAACAGCTTTGCCGCGTCGTCACGATGCACAGCAGGCCAGCGATTGCGTCCATCTCCAACGTATCCCATCATCCGCTTTTTACGCGCCGTCTGGATTATCTGCCGCATTAGCCCGTTGTCGCCAGCGCCGTGCACGGTGGGTGACAACCGGACAATTGATGTGCGCACACCACTGTCTGCCCACCTTTCGAGCACAGTCTCGGTGATGGCACGCCCATAGCCGGGGGAAGCCGGATCCGGCCCATCCGCCTCTACACTAGGCACATTACGCATAACACCGGCGGCAGCCAAACCCAAAGTACCAAACGTGGCGACCAGCGGCCGGTTCGAGCCCTGCAAGACGGTGCTCATCGCATCAATGGCGCGCCGGTCGGCGTCACTGACGACTTTAAGAAAGCGCTGTACGATTCTATCCGGTGTGCCGCCAGCCAATATATACAGGCGGCTACGCCAAGAGACACTAGATAATCCATGCATGAAAGCGAGATGAATCACACCATCAGACCCTGCAGCAGCTGCGCGCAGACTATCAAGATCATCCAGATCACCCTGATGCGGCTCAATTCCTTGCCTTCGTAGTGCCACCGCCTTTGCGCTGGTGCGGGCTAGCCCGACCACTGTGTGGCCATTTTCCTTCAATTCACGTGCAACCGCCGTACCTATGAAACCCGTCGCGCCAGTAATAAATACACGCATACCAAGAGACTCCCTGATGACAATCATACCCTGTAAATATAAGTTGCACTGCCTGGGCAAACCATTTGCGGGACACCGTAGTTTTTTCGCGATCGTCCTGCATCACGACAACTTGGACTGAAGAACATCTACTACACCCACGCCCATAAAAGGCAGTTGGACGAGGCAACAAGAAACCCCAGCTTTACCAAGAGAGTTAGCTTATATTCAGGTGAGTCAGGGGCGTCAGCAAAATATATTGCACATTTTTTAGACTTATTCTATTATTGTTCCTAGTGCAGAACAAATCGTGATGCATTGTTTCCACAACCGCACAAGGAGATCGTTATGAAGCTTACCAGTATGGAAGGTAAATCGGTTCCACAAGCCACTTTTCGCACCCGCGTCGACAACCAATGGCGGGATATGAGCAGTGACAGCCTCTTCAAGGACAGAACCGTCGTGGTATTTTCATTGCCCGGTGCTTACACCCCGACCTGTTCTTCCAGCCATCTGCCCCGTTACAACGAATTGGCTCCGACCTTTCGGGAAAACGGTGTGGATGAAATTATCTGCCTTTCAGTGAACGATGCTTTTGTGATGGATGCCTGGGCCAAAGAACTGGGCGTAGAAAATATCCGCCTGATTCCCGATGGGAATGGGGATTTTACCCAAGGTATGGGTATGCTGGTAGACAAAAGCGATTTGGGATTTGGTAAGCGTTCCTGGCGCTACTCCATGCTGGTCAAGGATGGCGTCATTAGCAAAATGTTTATCGAGCCTGACAAACCCGGTGATCCCTTTGAAGTCTCCGACGCGGATACCATGTTGCGTTACATCAATCCCGAGGCCAGGGATCCGGAATTTATCACCGTATTTACGCGTGAAGGTTGTCCGCACTGCGCCCGGGCCAAAGCCCTGTTAAAAGAACGTAATATGGTTTTCGAGGAAATCCACACCGGCATGGGGACGGGCATCAGCTCGCGCAGTATTCGCGCAGTCAGTGGCCGCTCGACGGTACCCCAGGTGTTTATTGGCGGACGCCATATTGGTGGTGCAGATGATCTGGAGAAGTTTTTAGGTAAATAAATTTGTATTAACCTGAACCCGACAGCTGGTGGGGAAGCTTTTTGCTCCAACGTCCCTTGCCTGTTGTTCTAAGGCTCATCCTGCTGTCAGGAGAGAACTCGCCCTGCGGGCTCAAACAGCTCTCCTGACGGGCGCTAGATTTCGCCAAGAACAACGACGGCGCGGGACAAAGTCGCTGCAAAGCTTCCCTACCAGCTGTCGGGTTAATACCGGAATAAGCGCAGCAAAACAAGGAGAAACCAGCGTGAACCAGGATTATGATTTAATCGTCATTGGCGGCGGCAGTGGCGGTATTGCCACGGCCAACCGGGCAGCCAGCTATGGGGCCAAAACTGCATTGATCGCAGCAGGACCACTGGGAGGCACCTGCGTCAATGTCGGTTGTGTGCCTAAAAAAATCTTCTGGAATGCTGCTCACCTGGCCGAACAAATGCGGATGGCAGAAGACTATGGTTTTGATGCGGTTGCCTCCAGTTTTCATTGGGAACGGCTCAAGGCCAAAAGAGACGCTTATATTGATCGTCTCAATGGCCGCTATGCACAGGGACTGGATGGTAATGGCGTTACCTTGATTCGTGGACATGCGCGTTTTCATGACAAAAACCAGGTGGAAGTAGACAGTAAGATTCTGCGTGCCCCGCACATCCTCATCGCTACTGGTGGCCAACCCACCTGGCCGGATATTCCTGGTGCCGAGCTGGGTATCAGTTCGGACGGTTTTTTTGCGTTGGAAAAGGCTCCACGCTGTGTCGCCATTGTCGGAGCCGGTTATATTGCCGTAGAACTGGCTGGCGTTTTGCATGCTTTGGGCAGTGATGTATCACTGCTCATGCGACGCAAACATTTTCTGAATGATTTCGAGCCGATGCTTCGTGAACATCTGATGGATGCCATGCTCCATCAAGGCATCAATTTGCTGGCCCAGCGTCAGGTGCGTGAGCTGGAAAAACGCCCTGATGGTTTATGCCTGCACTTTCAGGATGGAGACTGCCTGGGCGGACTGGATGCCGTCATTTGGGCGATTGGCAGACGCCCAAACAGTGAAGAACTGGAGCTGGAAAATGCGAGCATTACCAAAGACGCGCAAGGATTTATTCCCGTGGATGCTTTCCAGAACACCGCTATTCCCGGCATTTATGCGTTGGGCGACGTGACCAGCGCTCCCGCCCTGACCCCGGTGGCTATTGCTGCCGGGAGAAGACTGGCGGATCGCTTATTCAACCAGCAGACCGAACGCCACCTGGATGCCACGCTGGTGCCAACGGTAGTCTTCAGCCATCCCCCCATCGCCACGGTAGGCCTCAGCGAAACGGCCGCGCGGGAAACTTACGGAGATGAAGCCGTCAAGGTGTATCAAACCCGTTTTACCCCCATGTTGCGGGCATTTTCCGAAGACCCTGAAAAAACCGCTATGAAACTGGTGACCGTAGGACGGGAAGAAAAAATTGTCGGTTTGCATGCCATTGGCGATGGCGTCGACGAAATGTTGCAGGGTTTTGCAGTAGCTTTACGCATGGGCGCCAGCAAAAAGGATTTTGACGATACCATCGCCATTCATCCCACCAGCTCGGAAGAGTTGGTCACTTTACGCTGAAAGTTAAAAAGGCAGATCTGACTGACGATCTGCCTTTTTTAGTCGATCGTTACTTGCGCCGACTGTGCAAATGTTTAAGTGCTTCCGGGCCTACTGAAACGCCGCAGTCACATTGCGGGCAATCAGCCAGCAGAGGCACCGTACTGGCCAGAATCGCCCGGACTCTTTCCATGCCCTCATGCATGACGGCGTCAATGGCCTCCATGGTGATGGGCTCGCTGGATTTGCCAGCGGCCGGATTGACTACCAACGATACGGGTGCGTAACAAAGACCGATCTCGCGGGCCAATACCGCTTCCGGTGCCCCGGTCATGCCCACAATATCTCCACCATCTTTTTCGATGCGCCGAATTTCCGCAATGGTTTCCAGACGGGGACCTTGGGTAGCCGCATAGGTAGCCCCATCTATCACCCCCACATCAGAAACCTTTGCCCCCTCTAAAAGACGTTCACGAATACGTCCGCAGTAGGGTTCGGAAAAATCAATATGGACCACCATGCTTTCGCCACCTTCAAAGAAAGTGCCAGGCCTTCCGCTGGTGTAGTCAATCAACTGGTCCGGAACACATATCACCCCGGATTGCATGGCTGCACTGATACCACCCACCGCCGCCACGGCAATCACATGGGTCACTCCCACATGGTGCAAGGCCCAGATATTGGCACGATAATTCACCCGGTGCGGGGGAATGGTATGTCCGTAACCGTGCCGAGCCAGAAAAACCACTTCCTGCCCGCCCAGATCACCAAAAGTCAGGGGGCCGGAAGCCTCACCAAACGGCGTTCTCACCACCCGACGATTACGGATCTGCAGATTATTGAGTCGCGTCAAACCACTTCCACCAATAATGCCGACCACACCCATTTAGTGATCCTCCGGGAGAAAAAAAATTCCCGGGGCATTACGGCCCAGACCTCGGGCATCCAGACCATAGCCAAACACAAACTGATCTGGAACCTCCAGACCGACGTAATCTACCTGCAGGTCCACAAATCGCGGCCGCATCTTGCGTACCATCACCGCCGTATGCACCGCCACAGCACCTTCTGCCATGCAATAATCCTGAATGGATTTGAGGGTAATACCTTCATCCAGAATATCATCCACCAGGAGCACAACAGCCCCTGAGAGAGACTCCTTGGGACGCGTACGCCATTGCAACTCGCCACCACTGGTTTCTGAACCGTAGCGACTGACCTGTACACAATCCAGCGTCATGGGAAAATGCAAATGCGGCATGAGCTGGCCCACCACAACAATGGCGCCAGTCAACACACAGAGCAGCACCACCGGGCGATGTGGGGTCAGATGTTCAAGATCATTATTAATGGCAACGGCCATCCTTTGGATGGCCGCTTCCACCTCTTCCGCGCTGAACAGATGTTCAGCGGGCCCCAAATGGGTAGGTGTCATCTTGGCATCAATACGTAAAGGTAACCACGTCGTCGTCCATGGCCTGCTCAATCACATAAGCGCCACCGACCACGTCGGATACTTCAGGAATCAAATCTTCCTTAGTGCAGTCCCACAATTCCAGAGTCGGAGTGCAGACAAAAAACTTTACGCCAGCCTCATGGGCATCCTTGATGAAATCGTAGACACTTTTGGGACTGCCAGGCATCACGAACATTTTTTCCGCCACGCCTTTTTTGGCCAACTCACCGGCTCGGGCGGTCAACACCACTTCCACGTCAAAATCCATTGCGGCAGCAACGGTAGCCTGAAAGAACGGCGCACCCAGTTCCTGGGGGTTGGAAGGATCGGTGTTTACCATAACCATCAACAATTTATCAGCCATCTGTATCTCCTTAAGAATTCGGTCTGCACATCATAGCCGTCCCGACCCGCAACCGCACCATGAAATGATTGATTACACCATAAAAAGTCACGTGTCGAACACTGAAATCAGAGGTTCTCTTCTTCTTCCAACAGCACTTCCCGACGGGCACGTGTGCTTCTGGTAAGAATGTCCCGCTCGTCGGCCAGAGCCCGCTTGGCTACCTGGATAGCCTCCAGCAAATCTTCACGTTTGGATTCCATTAAATCTCCGCCGGCATCCATCAATCGAGCAGTTTTTTCCTGGATTTCATCAATCAACACCGCAATGCGTTCTTCCGCCAAAGATTCCAGGTTGTAAAAACGCTCTCTACCCTTGTCCATCGCCTTACGCAATTCCTGACGGGTTTCCGCACCGCTGGCTGGTGCCAGCAATAAGGCGCCTACTGCACCTACCAGAATCCCCACTACAAAACCTTCTGCGTTTCTCATGGTTTTTCTCCTCGCCGTTTCCGGCTTTAACGTTTGCGTGAAAAATAGCGCCAGCCTGTGCGCAAAGCCCGATACCACATACCGAGTTCCTGTACAGGCTGGACCAGGGTTTCGGTGGTTTCCATAATTTCCCGACTGAGGTACTTCATGGTGGAATCCACCCGATTCATTTGCGCCCGCCCCACCTGGGTCATTTTCTTGATATCTACCAAGGCCGACTTCAGCTCAAAAATCAGGGGGCCAACATCCTGTTCAGCACGGGCCAGCAATCTTTCCAAACGCAAAAAAGTCCGAATAAATACGCCCGCAGTCACCGCAATGATCAGCATAATAATGATCAAGACAACGGCAATAACGGTAATGCCTGCGTTAATACCCATTATTTCTCCCTACGTTTTGCAATTTTCCGGCAGCCAGTCCGTGGCTTCCATAAGCCCCGCCGCAACCCGCATATACGGTCATTATAGGCAGCAACAGCGCACCGGGTAAAATAACACCCATCTTATCCACCCCCAGCATGGAAATGCTGCCACAAAATCAGTAACAGCAGAGCAACACCGACACTGCTCAAGACAAAAACCGCTGCCGCCCCACAATCCTTGGCGCGAGCAACCAGGGGATGAAATTCGGGACTGACCAGATCCGCCAGCGACTCTACTGCACTATTCAATAACTCGGTAGCCAACAGCATGGCCATCCACAGCAGGGCCAAGACCCACCACCATAAAGCGACCTGCGCCCAAAGCAAAAACGCCACGGCCGCCAGCACCGCCCATAATTCTGCGCGAAAGCTGGCTTCTTCCCGTGCGGCAATCCTCAGCCCGCGCAGAGCATAGAGTGCGCGCTGCCAGATGGGTTTATTTTTATTCACCAACCCCCCTGCTCGCGCAAAGACAAGGGTTCACCTTCACCGACAATAAAATGATCCAGCAAACGCAACTCCAGTAACTGCATGGCACTTTCCAGGCGCCGGGTCAGCGCAAGATCAGCAGAGCTCGGCTCTGCCACGCCGGAAGGATGGTTATGCGCCACAATCAAGGCGGACGCATTCAACTCCAGCGCGCGCTTCACCACTTCGCGAATATGGACTGTCGCAGCATCTATGGTCCCCAAAAACATTTCTTCGAGCTTCAACACCCGGTGGCGATGATCCAGAAAAATGACAGCGAATATTTCCCGGCCGCGATCGCGCAGACTGGCCGACAAATACTGGCGAACGCGCTGTGGGGAGTCCAGGCAACTACCCCGCTGCCAATCTTCTGCCAGATGCCGTCGCCCCATCTCCAATACCGCCTGCAGTAAAGCATATTTCGCATCACCCATACCATGATGCGCACAAAACTGATCCCGGGTAGCCGTCAGCAAGGCCCGTAACCCACCAAAAATTTGCAACAATTCCCGGGATACATCCACTGCACTTTTACCTTTCACACCAACCCGCAGAAAAATCGCCAAAAGCTCGGCATCAGACAGACTTTGCGCCCCTTTCTGTAATAATCTTTCTCGCGGCCGTTCGTCCACCGGCCAATCAGTAATAGCCATTTGCTCCCTCCATCCCTTAAACTGGGAATATCATGATAGGAACCCTATTCAACACGACCGAGCCCCTGGCTGGCAAACGAATTCTGCTGGGAATTTGTGGCAGCATTGCGGCCTATAAAAGTCCGGAAATAGTCCGCCATTTGCTGCGCCTGGGCGCCGAAGTACGCGTAGTCATGACCCAAAATGCCAGGCAGTTTGTTACGCCCATCACTTTACAGGCCCTGAGTGGTCAGCCGGTACGCCAGGATTTATTTGCCGCTGAGGAAGAAGCCGCAATGGATCATATTCGCCTGGCACGCTGGCCGGATGCCATTATTGTGGCGCCGGTGACGGCAAATAGTCTTGCCCGTTTTTCCCTGGGCCTTGCCGATGATCTACTCAGTACCCTGCTGCTGGTCACGCACGCACCCGTTTTTCTTGCTCCGGCCATGAACGCCAGCATGTGGTCACATTCTGCAACCCAGGGACATGTCCGGCGTCTGCTTGAATTTGGTGCCCAATTTCTGGGCCCTGATGCCGGAGTTTTGGCTTGTGGCGAAGAGGGTGCGGGACGCATGTTGGAACCAGAGCAGATAGTTGGCCAACTGCGCCTAGCTCTGGCCAGCAAAACGCTTTCTGGAAAGCAAATACTGGTTACTGCAGGCCCCACCTGGGAAAGCCTGGATCCAGCCCGGGGACTGACCAACCGGGCAAGCGGCAAACAGGGATTTGCTCTGGCCCAGGCTTGTGCTGAAGCCGGTGCGCAGGTAAGACTCATCAGCGGTCCCAGTCATGAAGCAACGCCGCCAGGGGTTGTGCGCGAAGATGTCACCTCGGCTCAGGAGATGCTCGAGGCCTGCCTGCATAGTCTGGAAATACCCACGGATTTATTGATTGCCAATGCCGCAGTTGCGGACCATCGACCCACTCTGCAAAGCCCGCATAAAACGCCCAAATCAGCAGTTCCTGAGCAGATTGCGTTAACGCAGAATCCAGATATCGTGGCCAGCATCCATCGTCACCCCCAACGCCCACGGGTCATTGTTGCCTTTGCCGCAGAAACCCGGGATCACTTGGATTCAGCACGCGCCAAGGCAAGCCGCAAGGGGGCCGATACCATAATTGTCAACGATATCAGCAGCAGCACGACTGGAATGGGCAGTGAAATCAATGCCTGCACCCTACTCCACGATAAAACGCAAATAGAAATTCCAGCTTGCCGTAAAGTTGATATGGCAAGAATACTCATCCGCCACATCAGCAAAATCCACTTCGCCAGTGAGGTTCATCATTCCCGTGACTAATTTGCAAATTCGCATCCTCGACCCTCGCATTGGTAAACAGTGGCCTTTACCTCATTATGCCAGCGCTGACGCCGCCGGAATGGATTTACGCGCCTGCCTGGATGAGCCCTTGCATCTGTCGGCAAACACTGTGGAGTTAGTATCAGCAGGCTTTGCCATGCACATTGCTGACCCCGGAATCACCGCACTCCTGTTACCCCGCTCCGGGCTCGGACATAAGGGACTGGTATTGGGTAATCTAACCGGTCTCATTGATGCGGATTACCAGGGACCCATAAAAATGTCACTATGGAACCGCAGTCAAGATGAAATTGTCATTGAACCGGGAGAACGGGTAGCGCAGATGGTTCTGGTACCCGTTATTCGCCCCGAAATTCTGGTGGTGGATGAGTTTGCTGCCACAGAGAGGGGTAGTGCCGGATTTGGCAGCACCGGACAGCAATAATTCAGCGATTTATTTTTTCGGCATATAAACAGCGCAATATCCATGGGGACTAATTTTGCCCGACACGACCTTGCACGCCCCATCTTCGTTGGGTTTGGCTCCAGGGATAAAAAATTTGCAATTACTGCACATTTCCTTGCCGTTGGGGTGGGTAACATACTGCACTGAGGCCTGACTGGCTTTACTGGTTGCGGCCTCTGCGATATTGGACAGCACTGCCGGTACCACTGCGGCTGCCAAAACCACCTTACCACTCGACCGGAACCATTCACGACGGGTCAACTTCTTCATACACTCCTCCTATTAGCATGGGTACCGAAGAATAAGCACAACGATACCAAACTACTATAGTACATAGTCATGTTGAATGTGTAGATAGAAACCTAAAAAAAGCACAAAAAAACGGCCCAGATTTTCATCATGGACCGATTTGTGCTTCAAAAGCCCTTGTACAGCGATATCAGGCAGTAGCAACCTGACGGTCGACCAACTCGACAATAGCCAAAGGGGCATTGTCACCAGCACGAAAGCCATATTTCACAATACGCAAATAACCACCGGGACGCGCAGCATAATGTGGGCCGAGATCATCGAAAAGTTTAACCACGGCCTGCCGATCACGCAAGCGCGCAAAAGCCAGACGACGCTTGGCAACCGTGGCATCCTTCGCCAAGGTTATCATCGGTTCGGCAAAGCGGCGCAGCTCTTTGGCCTTTGGAAGCGTCGTAACAATACGCTCATGGTGAAACAAGGACACCATCATGTTGGCAAACATGGCCTGCCGATGGCTGCTATTTCTATTTAGTTGCTTACCACTTTTGCGATGACGCATAACCCATTCCCTCTACCAAATTCTGAACATTAGCCGTTAACATCAACGTCTGCGCCGCGCCCGGAAATGGGCGGCAGGTTCTCCGGCGGCCAGTTTTCAACACGCATACCCAGACTGAGGCCATGGGCCACCAGCACTTCCTTGATTTCAGTGAGTGATTTTTTGCCGAGATTAGGAGCTTTCAATAGTTCCTGTTCGGATTTTTGAACCAGATCACCAATGTAAAAAATATCTTCTGCTTTGAGACAATTGGCAGAACGAACCGTCAGCTCCAGATCATCCACGGGACGTATCAGCAAGGGCATCAGATCCTGACCGTTTTGTACCTGAGAAGCTTCAGGCTCCTGCTGGTTTTCAGCGCCAGCCAAAACGCCCAACTGACTACGCAGAATCCGTGAGGCCTCCTGAACGGCCCAAACCGGATCAACGACGCCGTTGGTTTCCACATCCAGTACCAAGCGATCCAAATCGGTACGCTGTTCTACACGCGCACTTTCGACCTGGTAACTGACTTTCAAAACCGGACTGAAACTGGCATCCAGCGCCATCACGCCAATACGTTTCTCATGATTCTGACGCCGGGTAGCTGCAGCATCATAGCCGCGACCATCGTCAATCCGCAGATGCATGACCAGTTCGACATCCCGAGTCAAAGTAGCTATGACCTGATCAGGATTGGCCACTTCAATACCATGCTCAGAAACAATATCTGCACCGGTCATCAAACCCGGGCCACGCTTGCGCAAGGTAACCATCACATCACTGTGTCCCTGGGAGCGGACCGCAAGCATTTTCAGATTGAGGAGAATATCCACGACATCTTCCTGCACCCCTTCGATGCTTGAATATTCGTGCAGAACACCCTCAATCTCCACCTCGGTCACTGCCGCTCCCTTCAGCGAAGAAAGCAGAATACGCCTCAAACCACTGCCCAAGGTGTGACCAAAGCCACGCTCCAGAGGGCCCAAAGACAGGCGCGCACGACGTACGGAAATTTCTTCAACTTCTACGCCCTGCGGACGTAACAAATCACCAACATCAGTCATAAGCGTTCCTCAACCCCCGGTCTTACTTAGAGTACAACTCCACGACGACCTGTTCGTTCAAATCCGGTGCGATATCTTCACGCGCCGGTACGGCCTTAATTGTTGCACTGAGTGTGGCAGCATCCATGCTCACCCATTCAGGAAACCCGCGACCACCGGCTGCTTCAACCGCAGCTACAATCCGTACATGTTGACGGGCAGATTCAGCCACACTCACCACATCGCCGGCGCGGACCTGATAGGATGGAATATCAACGCGGCGGCCATTGACCATAACATGGCCATGGCGAACGACCTGACGGGCTTCCGCACGCGAAGATCCAAATCCAAGCCGGTACGCAACATTGTCCAGACGCAGTTCAAGAAGACGCAGCAGGGTCTCACCGGTTACACCCCGAGTCTGACTGGCCCGCTCGAAATAACGTCGGAACTGACCTTCGAGAACACCATAAATGCGCCGAATTTTCTGCTTTTCACGCAGCTGACCGCCGTATTCGCTCACTCTTCCACGACGCTGACCATGTTGGCCTGGTGCATAGGCACGAATGCTCACAGGACATTTGTCCGAAAAGCATTTCTCACCTTTCAGAAAGAGCTTGCCGCCTTCACGACGGCACAAACGACAACTGGGACCCGTATATTTAGCCACTAACTACCTCCACCTAAAAATTAAACACGCCGCTTTTTAGGCGGACGGCAGCCGTTATGGGGAATCGGCGTGACGTCGCGAATACTCGCAATGCGAAAGCCGATGGAATGCAGCGCACGAACAGTACTTTCCCGACCGGGCCCAGGACCGCGCACTTCTACATCCAGATTTTTGACACCATATTCCTGCGCTTTTTTTCCCGCGTTTTCCGCTGCCACCTGAGCGGCAAAAGGGGTGCTTTTGCGCGACCCACGGAAACCGGAGCCACCAGAACTGGCCCAAGTCAGGACATTTCCCTGACGGTCACTGATGGTGATGATGGTGTTATTAAATGACGCATATATATGCGCTACTCCATCAAGTACGTTTTTCTTTACTTTCTTCCGCACACGGGAGTTTGTCTGAGTTTTCGCCATTACTGGAATCTTCCTAGTTAACGAGTGATCGATTTGGCAGGACCCTTACGTGTCCGTGCGTTCGTCTTGGTACGCTGGCCGTGAACAGGAAGTCCACGACGATGCCGAATACCGCGATAGCAACCAAGATCCATCAATCGTTTGATGTTCATGGTTACCTCACGACGGAGATCACCTTCCACCAGAAATTTGGCGACCTCAGCCCGAATGCGTTCCAGCTCGGGTTCGCTGATGTCCTTGACGCGCATATCAAAAGCAATATCAGCTGCAGATAAAATACTCTGCGAACGAGTTCTGCCGATACCATAAATATACGTCAAAGCAATTTCTATTTGCTTGTTGTTTGGAATATTAACACCAGCGATGCGGGCCATCCGCAATTCCTCCAAAAGACTAAGTGGGTCAATCCCACAGACTGATAAATTTAGTCGCCTTAACCTTGACGTTGTTTGTGACGGGGTTCCACGCAAATGACCCGCACCACACCGTTACGACGGACTATCTTGCAATTACGACAGAGCTTTTTTACCGACGCCCGAACTTTCATTACAACCCCCTATTTGGCACGATATATAATGCGACCCTTGGTTAAATCATAGGGCGTCATTTCTACGGTCACCTTATCTCCTGGCAGAATACGGATATAATGCATACGCATTTTGCCGGATATATGTGCATTCACTACATACCCATTTTCGAGACGCACTTTAAAAGTTGCACTCGGCAGGTTTTCAATCACTTCGCCCTGCATCTCCAGAGTATCTTCTTTAGACATCTAATCTTTTTCCCTCACCGCTTCCACGATTCTGGCAAACACTTCATCCGCCTCACCATGACCATCAATCTGATGGTAGGCTGGCCGATCGTGATAATAAGCGATCAAAGGAGCTGTTTCCGCCTGATAAACCGCCAGACGTTTTCTGATCACATCCGGTTGGTCATCTTCACGCTGGACCAGACTGCCCCCACATTGATCACATACTGCAGTGACCAATGAAGGATGATAGCGTTCGTGATAAATCGCGCCACAACCAGAACAGACACGCCGTCCTGAAAGCCGCACAACAATTTCCTCATCATCCAGTGCAATATGCAGTACAGCAGAGATGACCCCACCGCTATCCTGCAATAGTTGGTCTAATGCATGCGCTTGATACACGGTGCGCGGGAAGCCGTCGAATATCACTCCGGCAACCGCATCTTCCAACGTCAAGCGCTCTGCAACAATACCAACGATAATGTCGTCGCTGACCAGTGCTCCGGAATCCATCACTGCAGCAGCACGACGTCCTATATCACTACCAGACTGAACAGAGGCGCGGAGCATATCACCGGTAGAGACATGTGGCAAGCCTAAATATTGAGCCAGTCGCTGAGCCTGTGTACCCTTACCCGCTCCTGGAGCACCCAGAAATATGAGGTGTCTGGCCAAACTCATCGTCCACTCAGGGGATTCTTACGAATCAACCCTTCATATTGATGCGTAAGCAAATGACTTTGAATCTGACCCATAAGATCCATCATCACCACAACCACAATCAGCAAACTGGTGCCTCCTAAATAAAAGGGCACGTTGTACTGAACAATGAGAAATTCAGGCAACAAGCAGACCAGTGTCAGGTAAATGGCTCCCCAAAGGGTTAGACGCGTTAAAATCCTGTCCATGTAACGGGCAGTATGTTCCCCTGGTCTGATCCCTGGAACAAACGCACCGGATTTTTTGAGGTTATCGGCCGTGTCTCTCGGATTAAAGACCATTGCCGTATAAAAGAAGGCAAAAAATACAATGGCCGTAGTAAATACGACGACATATAGCGCAGAACCCGGACTCAAGGCCTGGCCGAAGCGCGCCAACCATTCCATACCTGGGACATTGGCAAACCACCCCGAAAGCGTAGCTGGCAACAATAATATGCTGGTCGCAAAAATCGGTGGAATAACGCCACTCATATTGACCTTGAGGGGCATGTGCGTGCTTTGTCCACCATAAATTTTACGTCCAACCTGACGCTTGGCGTACTGAATAGGAACACGTCTTTGGGCGCTTTCCATAAAGACCACAAAAGCGGTAACTAGAAGAGCCAGAACAAATAGTGCCACCACAAACAGCGGCTGGAACTGCCCGGTTTGCATCAACTCAAAGGTTGTCCCGATAGCATCAGGTAGCCCCGCGACAATCCCCGCGAAAATGATAAGCGATATGCCATTGCCAATACCTCGCTCGGTGATTTGTTCACCAATCCACATGAGAAAAACCGTACCGCAGGCCAGAGAGATCGTCGTGGTAAACAAAAACAAAGGACCAGGATCAATTACAACAGGAATATGACCTGCGTGCATTTTTTCAATGGCAACAGCAATACCCAGCCCTTGCATGAGGGCGAGACCGACCGTGGCATAACGCGTGTATTCGGTGATTTTTCTACGGCCTGACTCGCCTTCTTTTTTTAGTTCTTCCAGCTTGGGGAAAACAGAACCCGCCAGTTGGAAAATAATGGAAGCGCTGATATAGGGCATGATCCCCAATGCAAAAACTGTCAAGCGCGACAGAGCACCGCCGGAGAACATGTTGAACATGCCGAGAATTGTTCCGCGCTGCTCATTGAAAAAAGAAGCCATAGCAGCCGGATCAATGCCCGGAACCGGAATATGCGCACCAATACGAAAAACCAGCAAAGCACCCAGCAAAAATAAAATGCGGTTACGTAATTCATTGATCTTACCAGCGCCCTTTGCGGCACCCGCAATGTTACGCAACCCGGCCATTATTCTTCGACCTTTCCGCCAGCACTTTCAATCGCAGCCTTGGCTCCCGCACTGACTCTCAATCCACGCACGGTAAGCGCCTGGCTCAATTCACCCGTCATAATAACCTTAACGACATCCGGACTGCCCCGAACAATGCGCCGCAACAGCAGCCCTTCCATGTCCACCACACCATCAATCGCTGCATTTTCCAGCTGGGACAAGGTTACCTCGCAATTACGGGCACCAAAGGTATTCCGAAATCCTCTTTTAGGAATACGACGTTGCAAGGGCATCTGACCGCCCTCAAAACCGACTTTGTGGTAACCACCTGACCGCGCATGCTGCCCCTTGTGACCACGACCTGCGGTTTTACCGAGGCCACTTCCAATGCCGCGTCCGACACGACGACGATCTTTCTTGGCACCCTCTGCAGGTGCTATTGTATTTAATTTCATGACAACTCTTCCCAGCGCAATAGGTAAGGCACTTTATTGACCATGCCACGAATTTCTGGCGTATCAGGACGTTCAACAGTATGGTTGGTGCGGTGCAAACCAAGACCGACCACAACACGGCGATGTTTCTCGGTCACCCCAATTAAACTTTTGACCAGAGTAATGCGTAACTGTTTACTCATCATGACCTCCATCACCACGAATTTCCTTCAGGCTTTTGCCACGCTTCATGGCGATGGCCTGGGGGCTGGAAAGCTTGTTGAATGCATCAAAAGTTGCACGCACAACATTGATAGGATTATTGGAACCCAGCGACTTAGCCACCACGTTGCGCAAGCCAACTGCTTCACAGACAGCGCGCATGGCACCACCAGCAATAACACCACTACCTTCTGGAGCAGGACGCAACATGACACGAGCAGCACCATGACGACCTTCTACCGGGTAGGGAATTGTGCCACCACGCATCAATGGGATTTGCGTCATCCAACGACGAGCCTGGTCTGTGGCTTTCTGGATTCCCGCAGGAACCTCCTTGGCTTTACCACGACCAAACCCAACCTTGCCATCACCATCGCCAACAACCATCAGTGCTGCAAAACCAAATTGCCGACCGCCCTTGACCACCTTAGATACACGATTGATATGAATCAGCTTTTCCTGCATACCATCGCTGGGCTGAGCATCACGATTTTCCCTTGCCATTTTTCAGATCTCCGTCAGAACGACAACCCGCCCTCGCGGGCGGCGTCGGCCAGGGCTCGCACCCGACCATGATAACGATAACCGCTTCGGTCAAAGGCTACTTCCTTCACACCAGCAGCCAATGCTTTTGCGGCAACCCGCTGACCGATGGTCACTGCCGCAGCCACATCGGCACCTCGGGGCATGGTCGCACGCAACTCACCTTCCACGCTGGATGCCTGGACAATGACGACCCCCTTTGAATCATCAATGACTTGTGCATAGATGTGCTTTCCGGAACGAAAGACGCAAAGTCTTGGTTTGGCCTGAGATGCAATTCGGGCACGGGTTTTACGTGCACGACGGAGTCTGGATGTATTTTTATTCATGATTACCTGCCTCAACCATTATTTCTTCTTGGCTTCTTTACGACGGACATTTTCACCTGCATAACGTACACCTTTACCTTTGTACGGTTCAGGAGGACGATATGCACGAATGTCTGCGGCAATTTGCCCGATTTTCTGCTTATCAATACCCTTGATCACGATTTCTGTCTGGGTGGGCGTTTCAATCGTAATGTCGTCAGGTACTGGATAATCTACAGGATGTGAAAATCCAAGACTCAAGCTTAGAGTTTTGCCTTTTGCTTGCGCACGATAACCCACACCGATAATTTCAAGTTTCTGCTCAAAACCTACCGAGACGCCATACACCATGTTGTTTAACAGGGCACGCATTGTACCGGCAAAAGCATTTTGCCCATCAGCCCAGGCTAAGGTAGCGACTCCATCGTCCACCTGCAGCGTCACACTGGAGTGAAATGGAGTGGACATCTGACCTTTGGGACCTTTTACATGCAAATACTTATCAGCCACATGAACTTCCACACCTTTAGGAAGAGTAACAGGCTGTTTCCCTACTCGAGACATACTGAATCTCCCTTAAGAGACTACGCAGAGTACTTCACCACCAATCCCGGCAGTACGTGCCGCACGATCAGTCATGATTCCCTGCGAAGTTGAAATGATGGCAATGCCAAATCCATCCCGAACCTTAGGAAGATCATCAGCACCCCGATAAATACGCACACCCGGTCTACTTACACGACGGATCTCGGCAATAACCCCGGCTCCGGCATAATACTTAAGAGTCAGATTCAGAACCGGATGACCATCCTGTGTTTCTTCCCGGAAATCGGTAATATAACCTTCTTCAACCAGAACGCGAGCAATGGCGCGTTTCAGTTTTGAAGCAGGCATTAAGACTTTCGCTTTATTTACTTGTTGCGCATTTCTAATGCGCGTAAGCATATCAGCAATAGGATCCGTTACGCTCATCGTGTTTCCTCACCAGCTCGCTTTGACAATACCGGGAATTGAACCCGCCGAGGCATGCTTACGCAGGCACAAACGACACAGACCAAATTTCCGATAGTAACCACGTGAACGTCCGCACAATTTGCAACGGTGGTACGCACGCACCTTAAACTTTGGGGTCCTTTCGGACTTTGCAATCAATGATTTTTTTGCCACGCGTCAAACTCCCTTCAAGGCCGGAAGGGCATCTTGAAGGCTTTTAACAGCCCAAGGCCCTCTTCATCATTCTTGGCGGTGGTAGTGAACACCACGTCCAACCCGCGCAAACGATCAATTTTATCATATTCAATTTCAGGGAATATGATTTGTTCTTTTACACCCAAGGTGTAGTTACCACGGCCATCAAAAGATTTTGGTGACAGACCACGGAAATCGCGAATACGGGGAATAGCTACTGTTACCAGGCGATCGAGAAACTCATACATGACCAGACCTCGCAAAGTCACCATGCAACCAATTGGATAACCATCCCGAATTTTAAAAGCAGCAACCGATTTACGGGCACGGGTGACCACTGGCTTCTGACCTGCAATTTTAGTCATGTCACCAACGGCGGCTTCAAGAATCTTCTTGTCACCAACTGCTTCGCCCACACCCATATTCAAGGTGATTTTGAGAATTTTGGGTACTTCCATCACGCTTTGATAACCGAAATCCTGCATCAGCTTGGGGGCGATGGCGCTTTTGTACAAAGTATGTAAACGTGCTTCCATTTTATATTTTACCCTTAACGGCCGCTGATAACTTCGCCGCTGCTCTTGAAAACCCGAACCTTACGTTCGCCTTCCAGCGTTTTATAACCAACTCTGTCTGCAGTTCCCGCAGTAGCATTGAAAATAGCCACATTGGAAATATGAAGTGGCGCTTCTTTTTCGACAATGCCGCCAGGCTTGCCCATACGATCAGGACGAACGTGACGCTTGATCATGTTCACCTTCTCCACCAGCACCCGTGATTCGCTACGAAGAACTTTCAGCACCTTACCGCGCTTACCTTTGTCCTTACCGGCCAGAATCACGACTTCATCATCCTTACGCAACTTCAACATGGTCATCCCCTACAGCACTTCTGGCGCTAACGAAATTATTTTCATGAAATTAGCCCCGCGCAATTCACGGGTTACCGGTCCAAAAATACGCGTACCAATAGGCTGTAACTGATTGTTAAGCAGCACCGCTGCATTGGTATCAAAGCGAATCAAGGAACCATCCTCACGACGAACGCCTTTGCGAGTACGGACGACCAGGGCATTGTAAACATCGCCCTTTTTGACCTTACCACGAGGCACTGCGTCCTTGATGCTGACCTTGATAACATCGCCAATGTCCGCATAACGCCTGTGCGAGCCGCCGAGAACCTTGATGCACATCACTTCCCGCGCACCACTGTTGTCCGCGACGCTTAATCTAGTCTGCATCTGAATCATGCGTTATCTCCTTCGACAACACCCTGGCTGAGCACATTCACCAGGCGCCAGCTTTTGGTTTTAGACAAAGGCCGACATTCTTCAATTTTTACCGTGTCACCAATGTGGCAGGCATTATCAGCGTCGTGCGCATGAAACTTTTTGGAACGACGAATATACTTTTTGTAAAGCGGATGCTGGATACGTCTTTCGACCAGAACAACAATAGTTTTATCCATACGGTCGCTAACAACAGTGCCAACGAGACTACGGGGATTTTTTACTTCACTCATCACTGCACTCCATTCTTGGCACTAATCGCTGTACGCACACGGGCAATATCTCTGCGCACTGTACGCAAACGGGTAGTCTTGGCGAGCTGACCAGTAGCATGCTGCATGCGTAACTTGAACTGCTCTTCCAGCAATTGCATGAGTTCAGTCTGGCAGCCGGCCAGATCCAGTTTTTGTATTTCTTGCGCTTTCATCCCATCACCCGCCGACTTACAAATACGGTCTGCACTGGAAGTTTGGCCGCACCCAAAGCGAAAGCTTCACGGGCCACTTCCTCACTGACACCTTCCATTTCATAAAGAACTTTACCAGGCTGGATCAGCGCCACCCAATACTCAGGGTTACCTTTACCTTTACCCATCCGGACTTCTGCCGGCTTTTTACTGATGGGCTTGTCCGGAAAAATACGGATCCAGATCCGACCGCCACGTTTTACATGACGACTAATGGCACGCCGAGCGGCTTCCAACTGACGCGCAGTAATTCTGCCCCGGCCAATGGCTTTAAGGCCAAATTCGCCAAAGCTTACCTTACTCCCACGCGTCGCTATGCCGCGATTGCGTCCCTTGTGTTGTTTACGAAATTTCGTACGTTTAGGCTGCAGCATCTGAAGCTCCCGTTACTTCTGGTGAGCACCGGTATTTTGTACCGTGCTCCATTCCAGAATTTCGCCCTTAAAAATCCATACCTTGACGCCAATAATACCGTAGGTGGTTTTCGCCTCAGCAAAACCGTAATCAATATCGGCTCGCAGGGTGTGCAAAGGCACCCGCCCTTCCCGATACCATTCAGTACGAGCAATTTCTGCTCCACCCAATCGACCGGCACAATTAATGCGCATACCCAGTGCTCCGAAACGCATGGCATTGGTAACGGCTCTTTTCATCGCCCGACGGAACATGATTCGGCGTTCCAGCTGTTGTGCAACACTTTCAGCAACCAGCTGCGCATCCAATTCAGGCTTACGAATTTCTTCGACATTAATATGAACCGGAACGCCCATGCGCTTTTGCACATCGTGACGTAACTTTTCGATGTCTTCGCCCTTTTTACCGATAACGATACCAGGGCGCGCAGTATGTACTGTGATACGCGCACTCCGTGCAGGACGTTCGATAATAATATCGGAAACAGCTCCACCGGAAAGTCTCTCGCGAATGAACTGGCGGATTTTAATATCTTCCAGCAACTTTTCCTGGAAATCGCCCTTCCCGTACCAACGGGAGTTCCAATTCTTAATGATTCCCAGACGCAGTCCGACTGGATTGGTTTTTTGTCCCATAGCTTCCTCAGTTAACTCTCTGCGACCACAATCGTGATATGGCTGGTCCGTTTCAGGATCCGTGAGCCCCGACCTTTTGCCCGGGCCGCAAAGCGCTTCAGCACCGCACCACCGTCAATCAGAATCTGTTCGACGAAAAGGGCGTCCACATCGGCACCTTCATTGTTTTCTGCATTAGCAATTGCTGATTCGAGACATTTACGAATGGGCAATGCTGCTTTCTTGTTGGTAAACTGCAAAATCTCCAACGCCTTGTCTACCGGTTTGCCGCGCACCAGGTCAGCAACCAGTCGCGCTTTTTGGGGAGACATCTGCAGTCCTTTAAGTACAGCTGATGATTTCATCTGATTCCCCTTTATCGCTTGGCTTTTTTGTCAGCCACGTGACCTTTGAAGGTCCGTGTCAGTGCAAATTCACCGAGCTTATGGCCAACCATGTTCTCGTTGACCACAACAGGAATGTGCTGACGACCATTATGTACACTGATGGTCAGACCGATGAAATCAGGGGTAATAGTGGAACGACGCGACCATGTTTTGATCGGACGCCGGCTACTACTCGCCTGTGCACTTTGTACTTTACGGTCCAGATGTTCATCAATGAACGGACCTTTTTTAATGGAACGTGGCACGTCAAATCCCCTTAACCACTAACGCGAACGACGTCGTACAATCATATTGCTTGTACGCTTGTTTTTACGGGTACGATAACCCTTGGTCGGTTGCCCCCAAGGTGAAACCGGATGCCGACCACCGGAAGTACGACCTTCACCACCACCGTGGGGGTGATCTACCGGGTTCATAACCACACCTCGTACGGTTGGGCGAACACCGCGCCAACGTGTGGCACCAGCCTTACCCAACTGCTGAGATCCGTGTTCTTCATTACCGACCTCACCAATGGTAGCGCGGCAGGATACATGAATTCGGCGCACTTCACCAGAGCGCAAACGTAACTGAGCATATTCTCCATCACGCGCCATAAGCTGAGCCGATGCACCTGCCGAACGGGCAATCTGCCCACCCTTGCCCGGACGCATTTCAATATTATGCACTACCGAACCTACTGGGATACCGCGCAGCGGCATGCAGTTGCCGGGCTTGATGGGCGTTTGTTCAGCAGAAAGGATGGCGTCACCGACGTTCATTCCTTTGGTGGCCAGAATGTAACGACGTTCTCCGTCGACATAACAAACGAGTGCAATATGTGCCGAACGATTGGGATCATACTCCAGGCGTTCAACCTTACCGGGAACGTCAAACTTATTGCGCTTAAAATCGATAAGACGATAATGTGACTTGTGCCCACCACCTTGGTGGCGTCGGGTAATTCGCCCATGGTTATTACGGCCGCCACTATGTGACTGGGATTCCACCAACGTGGGATACGGATCCCCTTTGTGCAGACGCGTATCTACGCTTTTAACGACAAAACGTCGACCTGCAGAGGTGGGTTTGGTTTTAATCAATGCCATTTTTTAGATCCTTTCCTCAGGCCACGCCGTAGTCAATGCTGTTGCCTTCGGCCAGACGTACATAAGCCTTTTTCCAGGAAGAGCGGCGGCCAACGTGCCGTCCCATACGCTTTTCCTTGCCCATGTAATTGCAGGTCTGAACAGACAACACCTGAACTTCAAATAGTTTTTCAACAGCCGACTTAATTTCAAGCTTGGTAGAGTCGCGCGCCACTTTGAAAACAAACTGGTTAGACTGCTGCTGCACCATGGTGCTTTTTTCGCTGATGACCGGGGCCAAAAGGACCAGATATTTACGTTCTGCATTCATCCGTACACCTCACCTAATTTCATGACTGCGTCCTGATCCATCAGCACACGGCCATATTGGAGAAGATCTGCAGGACCGATATCCTGCCAGCCGGCAATACCGACTCTCGGAAAATTGCGCAAGCTTAAGAATAAATTGACTGGCACTTCACCCATGACCAGGAGAAAATCCGTACCACCGGCCTGATCAATCCACTCACGCGCGTTTTTACTGCGTGCTTCGGAAAAATCTTCCTGCTGAATAATCTGCAACCGACCCTGGCGCAACAACTCTGCCAGGACAGTACGCATGGCACCTGCCCACATCTTTTTATTGACCTTTTGATGATAGTTTTCACCACCAGCAGGGAACACCCGACCACCACCACGCCAGATTGGGCTGCGCGTTGTACCAGCGCGCGCACGACCGGTACCCTTTTGCTTCCAGGGTTTACGACCACCACCGCGCACAGCAGAACGATTCTTCTGGTGCGCAGTTGCAGCCCGCATGCCAGCCATTTGCGCTACAACCACCTGGTGCAACAGCGCTTCGTTGTAGGGAACGTCAAAAACACCGTCGGCAATTTCAACCGGACTGTTTTTGCCGCTGGCAATTTCCAGACTTTGGACTTGCATATTTCTCTCTCCTAACCGCGCACTGCAGGACGCACGATGACATCACCATCGCGTGCACCAGGAACAGCACCTTTGATCATCAGCAAATGCCGAGCTTCATCAATGCGCACCAATTCAAGGTTCAGCGTAGTGACCTGTTCATCACCTAAATGTCCAGCCATCTTCTTGCCCTTGAATACCCGACCAGGTGTCTGCCGACAACCAATGGAGCCCGGTGCATTGTGCGCCCGTGAGTTACCATGACTGGCGCGATTACTCCGAAAATTATGACGCTTGATGGCCCCAGCAAATCCTTTACCTTTGCTGGTTCCAGTTACATCGACCTTTTGACCAGCAGTAAACACATCAAGACCAATCTCACTACCACTGCTGTATGCCCCGGTATCTTCAACCCGGAACTCTCTCAGCAAGCGACCGGGGACTACACCACTTTTACGGAAGTGTCCTGCCAGTGCAGACGTTACCCTTTGGGGACGACGTTCACCGCAGGCCACCTGTACGGCACAGTAACCATCAGTGGCGATATCTTTAATCTGGGTCACCTTGTTCGGTGCCACATGAATGACGGTAACCGGCAAAACCCGTCCATCATCAGAAATGATGCGCGTCATACCTACTTTCCGTCCGATCAGACCCATTACCATTTTCTTGTCCTTTCTAAAATTACAGCTTGATCTCGACGTCGACACCCGCTGCAAGATCCAGCTTGATCAGCGCATCTACGGTTTTATCATTGGGATCGAGAATATCGAGCAAGCGCTTATGAGTCCGCTGTTCAAACTGATCCCGGGCGTTCTTATCCACATGGGGTGAACGCAACACCGTGAAGCGCTCGATTTTGGTGGGCAGAGGAATAGGACCGCATACCCGAGCCCCGGTCCGCCGGGCTGTTTCAACGATTTCTGCTGCAGAAATATCCAGCATGCGGTAATCGTATGATTTCAAGCGAATACGAATTTTTGAACTGTCCATTATTCGACCACCTTGGAAACGACGCCGGCACCCACCGTACGGCCGCCTTCACGTACCGCAAAGCGCAAGCCTTCTTCCATCGCAATCGGGGCAATCAGCGCAACCTTGAACAACACGTTGTCACCAGGCATC
>Ga0172382_10001278_pt1 | contig 45350 bp, 42 predicted proteins | sample Leawel138RmetaG_FD_122245 | JGI IMG/M metagenome (GOLD analysis project Ga0172382, IMG submission 122245) | Leachate microbial communities from a municipal landfill in Southern Ontario, Canada - Leachate well 138R metaG | ecosystem: Engineered > Solid waste > Landfill > Unclassified | place...
CATAAACTATTAATTTCACTTTATAAGATCAAAACGGCACACCCCGGACAGAAATCCGCATCTCTCTCTTGCACCCCATGAATTCAATGAAATGTTTAAATATGGTTTAACGAAATATGAAATGAATGCAGATGAGGGACAGGTTCATATTTCAAAGCACAACCAATGGATCTGGCTATTTTAATTCGGAAATATGAACCTGTCCCCCCTTTTCGATTATAGCCCCATCTCTTTGGCTGCAGTTTTCACGACATCTAAAACTGATGCATCCTCAATTGTGGAAGGAACGGTATATTCCTGTTTATTCGCTATTTTTCTCATGGTTGCACGAAGTATCTTGCCGGAGCGCGTTTTCGGAAGGGCCTTTACTACCGAGCACTGCTTAAAGCAGGCAACGGCCCCTATATTCGACCGAACCATTTCTACCAGCTCGCCGGTTATTTCCTGATCGTTTCTTTCAACACCTGCTTTTAAAACAACAAATCCCACCGGCACCTGTCCTTTCAATTGATCGTCAACACCGATAACTGCACATTCAGCAACATCTTTGTGTCCTGATACAATTTCTTCCATAGCGCCAGTTGAAAGCCTGTGACCGGCTACATTGATGACATCGTCAACCCTGCCCATAATGAATAAATATCCATCCTGATCGACATATCCGCCATCTCCCGTGACATAATAACCGGGAATTTGAGTCACGTATTCGAGGAATCTTGCATCATCATTCCATAAAGTGGGCAATGTACCCGGGGGGAGAGGTAATTTTATTACTACATAGCCTTCCTCTCCCGCCGGCAATTCAGTACCCGCAAAATCTACAATCTTTACATTATATCCCGGCACCGCTTTTGTGGGAGAGCCCGGTTTTATTGGAAAAGGCTCGAGTCCCATGCAATTGCCTGCAATTCCCCATCCTGTCTCGGTCTGCCACCAGTGATCTATAACAGGGATTTGCAAAATTGCGCTTGCCCAGTTATAGGTATCAGGGTCCAGCCTTTCTCCTGCCAGGAAAAGATATTTTAAAGACGAGATATCATATTTTTTCAGATAAGAGGCATCGGGATCCTCTTTTTTGATCGCTCGAAAAGCCGTAGGCGCAGTAAAAAGTGCTTTTACCCCGTGCTGGGATATGACCCTCCAAAATGCCCCGGGATCCGGCGTTCCCACCGGCTTTCCCTCATACAAGACAGTCGTGCACCCCGTCAAGAGAGGAGCATAGACAATATAAGAGTGGCCGACTACCCACCCCACATCCGATGCAGCCCAATATACCTCCCCCGGTTTTACATCATAAAGATACTTCATTGACCATTTCAAGGCAACTGCATGGCCGCCGTTATCTCTGACAATTCCCTTTGGCCGTCCCGTTGTTCCAGAGGTATACAAAATATACAGAGGATCGGTTGCCGAGACACTCACGCATTCGGCAGGAGTCGCTTTTGACATCTCATCGATCCAGTCGAAATCACGCTCAGGTTTTAATAAGGCTTCAACCTGAGGCCTCTGGAATATAATGCAGGCAGAAGGCTTGTGTTCCGCCAGATCAATAGCCTTGTCCAGCAATGGCTTATAGGGAATTACCTTTTGTCCTTCAATGCCGCACGAAGCGGAAACAGCTATTTTCGGTTTTGCATCATTGATTCTTATGGCCAATTCGTGAGGTGCAAACCCCCCGAATACTACCGAATGAATTGCTCCAAGTCTGGCACATGCAAGCATTGCCACTACAGCTTCCGGAATCATCGGCATGTATATAATGACGGTATCGCCCTTTGCAATCCCCTTTCCTTTCAGCACACCTGCAAAATTTGCAACTTTATCAAGCAGTTCCCTGTAAGTAATTTTCTGAACAGTACCGGTCACGGGGCTGTCATAGATGACTGCCACCTGGTCGGCCCGCCCTGATTCAACCTGATAATCAACCGCATTATAACAGGTATTGAGCTCTCCACCTGCAAACCACTGGTAAAACGGTTTTCTTGTATCATCAAGAACCTTCCTCCAGCGTTTGTTCCATTTGATATCTTCGGCTGCTTCCTGCCAGAAACCTTCCGGATCGGTTATCGATCTTTCATATACCTTCTCATAGGACATATTTTCAGTCATATCAGCTCTTCTCCTTTTCAGATTTCATACCACCACCCATTCAAAGGAGGCGGACTTGTTTCTTTCGTCCACTCCGCTGTTTCAGCTTCTTTCACCAAATATTGCCCTTCCGATTCTCACAATAGTTGATCCCTCTTCTACCGCTATTTGATAATCGTCGCTCATCCCCATAGAAAGTTCATTCATGGAAACTCCCTCGATGCACCGACAAGCGACAGCATCCCTCAAGCGTCTAAGTTCGGAAAAAAAAGGTCGTGAATTCTCCGGATCATCTGACCAGGGAGGCATTGTCATCAAACCCAGTAGCGACAGGTTTTTGAATGATGCGATAGTCTGAACGAATTGAAAAAGATTTTCTTTAACAATACCGCTCTTTGCAACCTCGCCTGAAAGATTCACTTCAATCAGTATTTTCATTACAGTCCCGGCCGATTTTGCTCGCCTGTCGATTTCCTGAGCCAATTCTATCCTGTCTACAGAGTGAACCATATCAAAAAGTCGAACGGCATACTTTGCCTTGTTGCTTTGTAAATGGCCTATCATATGCCATTTCACTTCCTTCCCCAGCTTTTCGATTTTCCGCCTTGCTTCCTGGATATAATTTTCTCCTATTATATCGATTCCGGATTCGACAGCTTCGATTATACGGCCACACTCAACTGTCTTGGTTACCGCCATAAGCTTTATGTCATCAGGATTCCGGTCAGATCTATAAGCGGCATCATTTATACGTTCTCTTATATGCAGTATATTTTTTTCTATTATCGACATGTCAATTCCGCATTTGCAAAAGCCTTCCCATATTCATTCCGACTGGACAGGATCGGCTTTTCTTACATGGACCTTCCTAAAATCGTATTGCCCCCACTTTTTTAAGCACAGTCACGACTTCAGTTAATGGAAGCCCTATCACATTTGTATGCGAACCATGAATCTCTCTGATAAAAAAAGCCGCTTTCCCCTGAACGGCATACGCTCCCGCTTTATCGTAAGGTTCATCGGTTTCCGAATACCATGTAATTTCATCCTCTGCGAGATTTTTAAAAAGGACTTTGGATTCTACATACTCGCGTATCATGGTATTTGCACTTTTTTTCATAATACAAAAACCTGTGATAACCCGGTGCTCCCTTCCGCTCAGTTTATAAAGCATGTGTTTCGCATGCTGCAGGCCGGCCGGTTTGCCGAGAATTTCTTCATCAACCACTACAATCGTATCGGCACCTAATACCCATAAATCGGGGTAATGCTCTGCTACTGTCAGTGCCTTCTCAAGCGAAACCGCCAACGCATGATCATGAGGCGGACCTCCATTGGCTTCGGGCTCCTCGATATCGCTCGGAACAACCATAAATTTCAATCCCAATTCATCCAGCAGCGTGCGCCTCCGAGGTGATGCGGACGCAAGCACAAATACTTCATTCATGTCAATTAAATCCTTTCATTATTCCATCTCTGACGGCCTCGAGAGGTCTGAATGCCGCATTGCGCTTCATTTCTGAACAAATAACGCGGTTTTACTTACTTTCAATTAAAATGTCCGCCATGGCCGACATGAGGACTTCTTGCAAAACCTGCTCATTATGGAGTCTTCAGAGCTGTGCTCATTCATACGCCATTAAAAATGTTTAATTGTTTTAACCCAGAACTTCCTGGTCCTTGGCCCGTCAAACTCGCAGAAAAATATTGACTGCCATCTGCCTAAACATAATTTTCCGTTTTCTACAAGTACCATTTCGGAGGCTCCAATGATCGACGCTTTGATATGTGCAGCTGAATTTCCCTCGCTGTGCGCATAATTATGTTCAAAAGGAACCACCTTGTCCAGCTCATTCAGTATATCTTCCGGAACGGCAGGATCGGCGTTCTCGTTTATCGTCACAGCCGCTGTGGTATGAGGAATGAATATATGACAAATACCATCTTGCAACGATGCATCGGCCGCAGCAGATTTAACCATTTCTGTAATATCAACCATCTCGAACCTTGAACGGGTTTTTACAAGAAATTCTTTCATGACCTGCCTCTTTATCAGCCGCATATCACAGCGGCTTCAGTCAGGGATTTGCACGTTCGATAAAAAAGTTACCATTTCATATGATTTTCCTGCCAAGCTTAAATCGGAGCCCATATGTATGCTTATCTGAGTCGCCCATTCATTTACCCGGCGGGGAATATTTTCTTATAGCATATCCCTTACCTTAAATGGGAGCAATTTACCTTTTGACTTGTGCTTTTCTCTCAGCTATAGTGCGGGACTATAATGCATATTCGCTTTTTTTTCAATGATGGAGCATGCCTTCAAATAGAGTGGCAGCAACCGGCTTAGAGGTCTCATGCACATATTCCTGTCTATTTTCTTGTTTATTCTCGGTGCAGTCGTGGGAAGTTTCCTTAATGTCTGTATTTTCAGGATTCCCGAAGGCAAATCAATAGTACTGCCGGCCTCTCATTGCATGAATTGCGGTACACCGATCCGCTTTTACGATAATATACCGATCATAAGTTATCTTATCCTGGGTGGTTCCTGTCGAAATTGCGGAATTAAAATATCACCCCAGTACCCAGCCGTAGAGTTTTTAACGGGACTTGCATGTCTGACATTGTATCTCACTTACGATCTGACTTTTTCATTCCTTTTCACCTTTTTATTCACAGCGGCACTCATAGTAATCACAGTTATCGATTTGCGCCACCAGATCATTCCCCATGCCGTAACACTTCCCGGAATACCCATTTTTTATTTGGCAGCTGTCTTTTTTATGGATATCAGCCCCGTTGAAGGGTTTCTCGGAATTATGATCGGAGCCGGATGTCTTTACTTCGTCGCAATCTATTATGAAGCCCTGACCGGTCGCGAAGGCATGGGGGGAGGCGATATAAATCTGATTGCGATGATGGGCGGATTCCTGGGATGGAAATCTCTCATATACATAATTCTCGTATCTTCTTTTACGGGGGCCATTATCGGTATCGCGCTCATGATTCTTAAAAAAAAAGATACCAAATATGCAGTTCCATTTGGTCCTTTTCTTTCAATCGGAGCGGTATCATATCTTTTTATAGGTAACTCTGCTTTTCATTTCTTATATCTATTCTGATTCTGGAACAACAAAAGATCCGGCCGGGTGTAACATGAAAGACGCGCATGGAATCGTTATCAAATTCCTTGATTTTAAATTACATACATATTATAAGGCCCGAGGCGAAGGACCTTTATAAAAAACTGACGGTTGGCCAAGTGCCAACTTTTCCTTTTTATGAACTATGTAAAAAGGTCAGAAAGAATAGCGACCCGGACTTAAAGGATTCGCAAGGTTCGAAACACGAAGAAGATGCGACGTTCTGCAAAAATTCAAGGCGCGAGTACCGAGAAATATGGCTCGGCACAATCAGCTTTTATGATTTCTGCAATATTTACAGTGTGCAAAGACAATGAAGAAAAAATTAACTCAGTTACTGAAAGAGGCGATACATCACGGTATTGAAAAAGGGGAGCTTAAAAACTGTGAAGTTCCCTTCATCGAAATAGAATCACCGCGAGAAAATGCGCATGGGGATTATGCATCAAATATAGCCATGATGCTTGCATCAGGGCAAAAGAAAAACCCGCGTAAAATAGCCGAAAGCATCGTTAATTCTATTGAGGATAGAGAAGAAATGCTCGAATCCGTCGAGATTGCCGGGCCTGGATTTATTAATTTTTTTATAAATCAAAAATTCTGGACTACCTTACTGAAAGAAGTGGATGATCTTGCCGGTCGCTACGGCACGTCTGATCTCGGCCGGGGTGAAAAAGTTCAAGTCGAATTTGTAAGTGCTAATCCTACCGGTCCCCTTCATATAGGACATGCAAGGGGAGCTGTTGTCGGCGATGTAATTGCCAGAATACTCGAAACTTCGGGCTATAAAGTATCGAGAGAATACTATATCAACGACGCCGGGAACCAAATGAATACCCTTGGTAAATCAGTGTACTATAGAATTCTTGAACTTTCCGGAGAAAAAGTCGATTTCCCCCCGGAATGCTACCAGGGTGAATATATTATTGACCTTGCAAAAAAGATTCAGATTAAATACGAAAAAGAATTGGACAAGAAAGAGTGCGATGATCTTACTTCTTTTCTGACTGAATATGCCTCTAGCTCTATACTCGCCGGGATTAAAGATGATCTTCGGGCCTTCGGTATTATTTTTGATTGCTATTTCAGTGAAAAGGAACTCTACAAAAACAATGGGGTCAGAAAACTTCTTGAAGATCTTAGAGAAGCAGGTTTTATTTATAAGGAAGGAGAAACTCTCTGGTTTCGGACAACTGACTTCGGAGATGAAAAGGACCGGGTTGTAGTGAGGGAAAATGGAGAACCGACCTATTTTGCCGCCGATATTGAATATCATAAGAATAAATTCGACCGAGGTTTTGACAGAGTGATCGATATCTGGGGCGCCGATCACCACGGATATATTCCGCGTATGTATGCCGGTATTAAGGCTTTGGGGAAAGACACACAATGTCTGAATATAATTTTGGTCCAGCTTGTGAATCTATTACGCGACGGTTTGCCTGTGGCCATGTCAACAAGGACGGGAGAATTCGTAACCTTGAAAGAAGTTATCGATGAAGTTGGGAAAGACGCCGCCCGATACAATTTCCTTATGAGACGATCTAACAGCCATCTGGATTTTGATCTTGAATTGGCGAAACGGCAGTCAAACGAAAATCCCGTCTATTATGTTCAATATGCTCATGCTCGGATAAAAAGCATCTTGAGAATGGCGGAGGAGCGCGGATTTGCAATTCCATCCTATTCTGAAGTTGATATAAGTCTCCTCGATCTCGAAGAAGAACGCACACTGGTTAAGGTGATTAATGGATTTCCCGAGTTGATTGAAGCGAGTGCACGGACACTTGAACCTCATCGTATTCCTTTCTATACAAATGACCTTGCATCCGTGTTTCACAGCTATTACAATAAGAACCGGGTAATTTCCGATAATATGGAATTAACGAAAGCCCGGCTCTTTCTTGTCAAGACAGTAGGTATAGTATTAAAAAATGCGCTAGGAATACTCGGAGTTTCAGCCCCGGAACGGATGTAATGTGAAGCTTTCCAAAGCGGCCGCCGCGACACACAAGGTCAGGTGACATCATGCGATCTCAACGGAGCAGAAATTTTGAATTCAGAGTGGGTACCGTAGGGCTTACTCTCTTTACATTCGGAATTTCGTTATTATTGCTCGGCTCTTTCGTTTTCGGAGTATTCGTGGGGAAAAATATTGAAAGCTACCCTCATAAAATAGCCTCAATGCCAACGGCTATCACCCAGAAAATAGTCAAGAAAGACTTTGGCACCGCAGCTGCGGATATTGAAAAAAAAGACGATTTTTCATTTACTTTTTATGATACACTTTCTCAAAACAAGGAGAAATTGATTTCAAAATCACCCATTGAAGAGGATAAGAAAACAAAAAAAATCTTGTCAGTAAAGAAAGAGCCCGTAAAAAGAATGGAAGAAACAACAGGGCTTACGAATACAACATCCGGAAAATATTTCATTCAGGTCGCCTCATTCAGAGATCGAGCAAGGACGGAAAAAGTTCGTTCAAAATTATCCGCTCTGGGGTATTCATCTATCGTAGAAGAGAAAAAAATCCCGGACAGAGGAATCTGGTATCGTATCAGCATTTATGGGTTTGATACTCTTGGCGCAGCGCAAGAGTCATCAAAAAAGATCGAAGGAACTCTTAAGGGGGTCAAGTGCCTGATTCGCAGAGAATAGAAAGACTTAGGCGCTGGAACAGAATAACAATTATTAACTTGAGCCCTAATTCATTACGGAATAAGGCCATTAATCTTTAAAAAGGTTTTCGCATGTTTGAAAGTTTGACTGATAAGCTTGACAATGTGTTTAAAACATTAAAAGGCAGAGGAATATTAGACGAAGAGAGCGTAAGAATTGCTCTGAAAGATATCCGTCTGGCCCTTCTCGAAGCAGACGTGAATTTCAAGATAGTCAAAGAATTTACGGAAGATGTAAGAACCAGGGCAGTAGGTAAGGAAGTCCTCGAAAGCATAACGCCGGGGCAGCAGATTGTAAAGATTGTTCACGACAGACTTGTAGAATTAATGGGAACGGAAGAAAGTCAATTAAAACTTGAGAACAGATTTCCTTCTCCAATAATGTTAGTAGGTCTTCAAGGATGCGGAAAAACTACCACAGCGGCGAAACTGGCTCACCTGCTGCAAAAAAGACAAAGAAGAACTGCCCTTGTTTCAGCTGACGTATACCGCCCCGCGGCTATGGAGCAATTGAGAGTTCTCGGTGATAAAATCGGTGCCGGTGTATATGTACCATCCGATGAAAAAGATCCTGTAAAAATATGCAGCAGTGCAATGGAATATGCCAAATCAGGAGGTTACGATACCCTTATAATCGATACAGCTGGAAGACTCCATATTGATAAAGAATTAATGGATGAGCTGAAGAAAATAAAAAGGGCCGTAAATCCGTCGGAAATACTGTTTGTCGCCGATTCAATGACCGGCCAGGATGCTGTGACAGTTGCCGAATCCTTCAACCAAACACTTTCAATTGATGGTGTGGTATTGACAAAGGTTGACGGCGACGCCCGCGGTGGTGCAGCACTTTCGTTGCGCAAGGTGACAGGAAAACCGATAAAGTTTATAGGTACCGGCGAAAAAATAGATGCTATCGAAGCCTTTCATCCGGAAAGAATGGCCTCAAGAATCCTGGGTATGGGGGACATCCTGACGCTGGTTGAAAAAGCTCAGACAACGTTAGATGAAAAGGCTGCACGAGACCTGGAAATAAAAATACGTAAAAATTCTTTTACATTGGAAGATTTAAAATCCCAGATTCTGCAGATAAAAAAAATGGGGCCCCTTCAGGATATCATAGGGATGATCCCAGGCCTTAATAAAATGAAGGCAATGAAAAACTTGAAACCCGATGAGGGAGAGCTCGTAAAAGTAGTGGCAATCATAAATTCCATGACGAAAGAAGAGCGCTTGAATTCAAAAATCATTGACGGCAGCAGAAGAAAACGAATAGCCAAAGGAAGCGGTACGACGGTCCAGGACGTAAACCGGATACTTAAAAATTACGTGGAAATGAAAAAAATGATGAAGAGACTGACCAAGGGCGGTTTTAAATCGTCGGCCCGCGGCAGTTTGCCCTTTTAATTAAAAAATAAATATGTTAGAAGATATGTTTACGGATATTGCAAGGGAATAGGATTCCTGTATATCAATTTATAATTGGAGAGGTGATAGTATACGAATGGCGACCAAAATTAGACTAACGCGATTGGGTTCAAAAAAGAAGCCTTTTTATAGAATTGTTGTGGCTGACAATGAGGCGCCGCGCGACGGAAGGTTTATTGAAATTGTAGGGCATTACGACCCTTTGCAGGATCCATCCGTTATAGATCTCAATGAGGATAGGATAACGGAGTGGTTGTCAAAAGGTGCGAAACCTACAGAGACCGTATTGAATCTGTTGAAGAAAAAAGGGGTAATAGAAAAAACAGTCAATATGTCTCAAGAATAATGCGCTGGCTAAGATCAGGTGAAGTTAAAAAACACCCTCTGTGGAGGTTGGTACGATGAAAGAGTTGATCAAGTATATTGCTCAAGCATTGGTTGACCATCCCGAGCAAGTCGATGTATCGGAGGTGATCGGAGAGCAGACATCAGTGATCGAACTGAGAGTTACCAAAGACGACCTCGGCAAGGTTATCGGGAAACAGGGAAAAACGGCGAAAGCCATGCGAACAATCCTTAGTGCTGCATCATCCAAACTTAACAAGAGAGCGGTACTGGAAATTATAGAATAGTTGAAAAATCTGGTTACAATAGGAAAAATAACAGCATCAAGTGGGCTCAAGGGCCGCATGAAGGTAATGTTTTATGCTGAATCTCCAAAGATTCTGGAAACAGTGGAATGCGTTTTCGTAGGACGAGATTCATCAAACCCTTCAGCTTTCAAGGTACACAGAATAATAGAAAACGGCAGAAGCTCTTTCATTGAGTTAGGCGGAATCGACAGTGCCGATTCCGCAAATGCATTAAAGGGCCATTATATATTTCTCTCAAGGCGGGAAATGGCTGAACCCGGAGATGATGAATATTACTGGCATGATATTATAGGCCTCGATGTTTTAACGGAAAGAGGAGAACATCTGGGCAAAATAAGTGCTGTTTTCCCGACAGGAAGCAACGATGTGTATGTATGCAAATCAGATAAAGGCGAAATTCTTCTGCCGGTGCCGGCTATTGATGACGTAATCAGGAAAATAGATGTGACTGACGGCACTATCATTGTCGAGTTACTCGAAGGACTATGAGCATGCAATGATTAGGTTCGACATTCTCACTCTCTTCCCGGAAATGTTTCATTCCCCTTTAAATTCGAGTCTTCTCAGAAAAGCTGTAGATAAAAGTATTCTTGAGATTCATCTCCACAATATTCGTGATTATGCAAAGGGAAGGCACCGTGTAACTGATGATACCCCGTACGGTGGAGGCGCAGGTATGGTCATGAAGGTTGATCCGGTGGCAGCGGCGCTTGAGGTTATTAGAAAAGATACTGCGAAGGGGCCGGTTGTGCTTCTTTCGCCTCAGGGTGAAAAATTTACGCAGAAAACAGCGGAAGAATTTACTTCATATGATCGGATTATCCTTATTTGCGGTCATTATGAAGGAATTGACGAACGCATCAGACTCTATCTGGCAGACCGTGAAATATCGATAGGCGACTATGTATTGACAGGCGGCGAATTGCCTGCAATGGTCATCATCGATGCAGTCGCAAGATTACTGCCCGGTTTTACCGGAAACAGAGAATCTGTACTTAATGATTCCCATACAACAGGCCTTCTGGAAGGACCTCACTATACCAAACCCCGCGAATACAAAGGATGGAACGTCCCTGAAGTGCTCCTGTCCGGCCATGAAAAGCGCATCGCACAATGGAGGCGCAGAGAATCTCTTAAACGAACGCTCGAGAGAAGACCGGACCTCCTGAAAGAAGCTGATTTGACATTAGAAGATGAAAAAATACTCAATATTTTAAAAAGTGAAACCAGTGAATAATTTCTACCTGGCTCTTTTACATTATCCGGTATACGACAAAAATGGCGCAATAGTCACTACATCCGTCACCAATATGGATTTGCACGATATTTCGAGGTCGGCCAAAACTTTCGGTGTTGAAAACTTTTTCATAATAACTCCCCTTGCATCACAAAGAAATTTCGTACAGCGGATTTTGTATCATTGGCAGAAGGGTTACGGCGCCATCTATAACCCTTTGCGAAAAGAAGCTCTTGATATAGTAAAAATAAGGGATTCTCTCGACGGAGTTATTGATGAGATAAGAAGTAACACTCAAAGGAACGTAAGTGTGGTAGCAACGAGTGCATCACGTCAGTTGAAGGGCACGACCTACAAAGATTGCAGCGCGTTACTCGCCGAAGGAAAGACAAACTTTCTTTTCCTTTTCGGAACAGGCTGGGGCATATCGGAAGATGTGATAATCAAATCCGATATCATCCTTGAACCTATTTCCGGTCCCACAAGTTATAACCACCTTTCTGTTCGTTCCGCCGTGGCAATCGTTCTCGACCGACTTGCGGGACAGCGTCCCTACCTGCTCACTTGATATTTACACTCATTTTCAATTGACATTTATCGATTCTTTTTTTATATAACTCTTCTTTTATCTATGGCAAAGGTGAGAATCGAGGAGGGTAGTTCGTATGAACAGCATTGAAATAATTGACAGAGAACAAATGAGAACAGATATCCCCGGTTTCAAACCGGGAGATACTGTAAAAGTTCATGTAAAAATTGTTGAAGGTCAAAAAGAGCGAATACAGGTATTCCAGGGAACAGTGATCAAAAAAAAAGGCGGTCAGAGCAGGGCCACTTTCACGGTAAGAAAAATATCGTCCGGCATAGGTGTAGAGCGTACTTTCCCGATCCATTCACCTGTTATCGACAAAATAGAAGTGACCATGAAAGGAAGGGTGAGGCGCGCCAAACTGTATTACCTGAGAGGATTGAGAGGAAAGAAAGCCAGGATTCGAGAATTCGGAAGACAATAGATGGACTTCTACGAATCGCAAGCCCGAATGCAGGGCTTTACCTTTGTAGCAGGTGTTGATGAAGCAGGAAGAGGGCCGCTTGCAGGACCAGTTGCAGCGGCTGCCGTTATTTTTCCTGAAAATTACCGCAACAGGGAAATCCGTGATTCGAAGAAATTATCCGCCTCTAAGAGAGAAGAACTTTTCGATATTATTATTGTTGACGCTCTTTCAGTCGGACTTGCTTTTGTTGAACCTTCAGTAATTGATAGAATCAATATACTGAAAGCATCTCTGCTGGCAATGAAAAAAGCGGTATTAAATCTTGATTTTCCTCCCGACTTCCTTCTAGTCGACGGCCTTAATACTATAGATGTCCCTTTTCCCCAAAAACCGATTGTGAAAGGAGATGATCTGAGTATCTCAGTTGCTGCCGCTTCGATTATTGCAAAAGTTTCCAGAGACCATCTGATGAACCGATATCATGTTCAGTATTCTCAATACAATTTTGTAAGAAATAAAGGATATGCAACTACTGAACACCGGGAGGCTATAAGTAAATATGGCACCTGTAAGATCCACAGAAAATCCTTCAAAATTAAATTCGGTACCTAGCAGAGAAACAGGACGACTCGGTGAACGGCTTGCCGCCGACTATCTCGCAAAAAAAGGATACAAAATTGCCGAACTTAATTATCGATGTGTTTTCGGTGAAATAGATATCATCGCGTGCGATAGAAAAGAAATTGTGTTTGTGGAAGTTAAAAGCAGGAGATCTTCGAACTTCGGAGATCCAGAGAGTTCCGTGGATATGAGGAAACAAAAGAAACTCTCGAAGATTGCACAGGCCTATTTGGGAGAGCATGGTCTTGAAAACAGGGAAGCCCGATTCGATGTTATAGCAGTCAGCTTTTTTTGTAACTCGGAAAATATCAGGCATATTCGGAATGCTTTTGAATTGGCGCCTTGAATACTCTTTCCGCTCAAAGCAAAAGATCATAAACCCGTCATTAAAGTGCCGCAGGCATGTCGAAGCAGAAACCGGAGATCTTCATTGCTTTTATTAAAGCGAGTAATTGCTCAATAGAATGCTGAAATCGATTGGCAAATCCATTCATGTTTTTGGAGTTTATGCTCGGTAACCGAAATTCCGCACCAGTTTTGGCAAGGATTGAAAACGGAATCTCATTGATTCATAAAATTCTTTGACTAAAGTATTAAGAATCCTGGATGAATTATTAGATGAAAAAGGGAACTCTTTACATAGTCGCTACGCCGATCGGAAATCTTGAGGATATAACATTGCGAGCACTGAGGATTCTCAAGGAAGTAGCTCTTATTGCGGCGGAGGACACAAGAAGAACCGGCAGGCTTTTGTCCGCACATGGGATCAGCACTCCGCAGACAAGCTTTCATGATCATAATGAGCATGAAAAGAGTTCGTTTGTCCTTTCAAAGCTTGAGGAAGGAATGGATGTTGCGTATGTTTCGGATGCAGGAACACCCGGTATTTCGGATCCGGGGTATCTGCTGGTAAGAGAATCCGTAGTCCGCTGTATTCCTGTTGTATCAGTTCCCGGCCCATCTGCTGCAATAGCCGCTTTGAGTATCTCAGGACTTCCGATGGACAGTTTTTGTTTTTATGCGTTTCTTCCGTCCCGCCCGGCCAAGCGGCGACAGTTGCTGGAAACCTTAAAGAACGAAGAAAAAACTCTCATATTCTACGAGTCCCCGAAAAGAATAGCCCGGACTCTTGAAGATATACGAACAATCTTTGGTGAAAGAAGTGTTGCCTTATCGAGAGAATTGACCAAAATTCATGAGGAAACACTCAGAGGTCCGGTATCGAAAATATTAGATGCACTAAAAGAAAAGAAAGCTGTAAAGGGAGAAATAACCCTGATAATAGAAGGAACACGAGGGCATACACCCAATAACCAGGGACCGGAAGATCTGTGGCATCGTTTTCAAACAATTCAAAAAACGGTAAACCTGTCCACACGGGATGCAGTATCAATTGTTGCGGCACAGACAGGACTTTCGCGGAAGAAAGTGTATGAAACGATTCTTGGTTTCCTGAAGAAATAGACGCTCGCCGATTTGAAAAATACCGGAAATACTGCTGTTTTCATATGAAAACGCGGGAAAAGATAAAGGACTAAAAAGCGGTGGAAATCGATTTAGCAATAGTGCTATGATGCACCGCATAAACAGTGATTAAAGGTGGAGGTTTCAATGATTAAACGGTTACACAATATGAGCACCCCCTCGATACATATATGGATCTTGTGCATCCTTTTCCTTGCATATAGTTTTTTAGGGGTGGTTCCGGCTTTTTCGGCCGATTTGGAAACCTATAGGAATTTAAAGAAATTTAATGAAATTCTGGATCTGGTGGAAAAAAATTATGTGGAAGAAGTAAATCCGTCCGATGTTATCAAAGGCGCTATCGATGGAATGATGAAAACCCTCGATCCTCACAGCACTTATATGACCAAAGAAATGTATTCGGAACTTCAGGTAGATACAAAAGGATTTTTCGGCGGGCTGGGGATTGTCATATCAATGAAAGAAGATATGCTGACCGTTGTATCGCCGGTAGAAGATACGCCGGCTTTTAAAGCAGGCATCAAAGCAGGGGATCAGATCATAAAGATTGAAGGAAAAGATACCAAAGGCATTGGAATTATGGATGCGGTTCATAAACTTAGAGGTCCTAAAGGAACTTCGGTAACTATAAGCATTATGAGGGAAGGCTTCGATAAAATTAGAGATTTTACGATTACACGAGATATTATAAAAATTAAGAGTGTGAAGCAACGGATATTTCCGGACGGGATAGGCTATATCAGGATTTCATCGTTTCAGGAGAGCACAGCGGATGAATTGAAAGAGGCACTGGAAGCTTTAAATGATAAAAATCATCCAGTGAGCGGACTTGTCATAGATTTAAGAAATAATCCGGGAGGTCTTTTGGATCAGGCCATTACTGTTTCGGATCAGTTCCTGAAATCCGGCGTCATCGTTTCAACGAAGGGACGAAAGGATATCGCAGAACGAATATACAAAGCCGATGACAGTGGCAGAGAACCTGAATGTCCGATAATAATATTGATAAATGGAGGGTCTGCAAGCGCTTCCGAAATTGTTTCGGGTGCACTGCGTGATAATGGAAGAGCCTTACTCATGGGTACCCAGACATTCGGAAAGGGAGTTATGCAAATGATTATCCCTCTGAAAGATGGTTCTGCGGTAAAGCTTACGACGGCGAGATATTTTACTCCAAGCGGTATATGCATTCAAGCCAAAGGAATAACTCCCGATATTCATGTTGAATCTGTCTCGGCCAAAGCTGATATCAAAGAAAAGAAAAATGTAATTCGTGAAAAAGATCTGGAAGGTCATTTAAAGGCGGATCAGCCTGAAGAAGAAGAGTCACTGGAACCGGAAAATGAAGGCATAGAATCCGACTATCAGTTGATGCGTGCGATCGATCTTCTCAAAGGATGGGATATTTTTAATAAAATGCGTAAGGCACAGGCAGTAAAGGGTTGAAAAAGAAAAAGAAGCGATCAAACATCCGACGTGTGGGCTGGATTGGCATCTGCATCATAATCTTCATGTTTTCGGCACAATACCTCTTTAATGACAAAAAAGATACAGACAAGGAGGAATCAGTATCCCGAAGCAGGAAGAGTAAAGTTTCTTCTTTTAAAAAGATGGCTATTGTCATTGATGATATTGGTTACAATCAATGGGCTGTTGACAGAATACTCCATTTAGACGTTCCGATAACCCTGTCTGTAATTCCTTACTCCCCCTATTCTGAAGAAGCAGCCAGGAAGAGTCGCCAGGCGGGAAAAGAAGTAATTCTTCACATTCCAATGGAACCTCACGGATATCCGGAAAAGAATCCTGGGCAAGGCGCACTTTTTTTACATATGTCAAAACCGGAAATCGAGGATGCAATCCAGAATGCAATTGATTCCATTCCTTTTGTGACAGGCGCCAACAATCATATGGGATCAAGATTTATGGAATGCGAAGAAAAGCTCGCTGTAGTCTTTTCGGAATTGAAAAAAAGAGGGATGTATTTTCTTGACAGCTGTACCACCCCGGAATCAAAAGCAAAAATTGTCGCCAGTGCGGTGGGGGTGCCTTGCGGCGTAAGGGATGTATTCATCGACAATAACCAGGAAAGAAAAGAAACGGTAAGAATTATAAGAAATTTAATAAAAGAAAGGAACGGCTGGGAAACAATTATTGCCATAGGTCACCCTTATGACAGCACATTGGCTGCAGTAGAAGAAGTGATCCCTGACCTTCGCACACACGGAATCAAAATTGTTGCCCTGTCGGAAATTATCAAGAATTAAATGCGTATCGAAAAATTAAAAAGTGGCATTATTTTACTGCCATGTCTTTTTTTCTGCTTTTTCCTTCTGACGTGCGGCTTTCAGCCGGGGGCTTCCCGGACAACGGATAATGTTCTGATTTCCCGTTCCGATAACGCAGATACGAGTTATTATCATTATTCTCTTGCTGTTCTCCACACCCTCAATCAGCAGTTCGACAAGGCAGTTGACGAATATCGAAAAGCGCTTTCAATCCACGAGCACTCACCTTTTTTGATGGTCGAACTCGCTACAATATACATAAAGAAAAACGATCTTTCATCGGCAGTCGAATTATTGGAAACCTCTTTGCTGTACCACCCTGATTATATTGATACCCATCTTCTCTTGGGAGGTGTCTACGGGAAACTGAAAAAATACGATAATGCGATCAGTGAATATAAAACGGTTATAGAACTTGATCCTGCAAAAGTCGAGCCCTATCTCCTTCTCGGACTTCTCTATACAGAGAGAAAAAACTATACTTATGCCATATCTGTTCTGAAGAAGTTAATGGATCGCGATTCTGAAAGTTATATGGGAGCGTATTACCTTTCCAAGATTTATGCAGAAATGGAACTTTATAAGGAAGCAACAAAATGGATGGAAAAAACTGTTTCGCTAAATCCTGAATTCGAAACGGCACTTGCTGATCTCGGACTGCTTTATCAGATAGGAAACGAGGATGCTAAGGCAGTCGACGTCTACCGAAATTACATAAAACGAAATTCCGACAATATAACCTTACGGCAGCGTCTGGGGAAACTGCTCCTTAAACTCGAAAAATATGACGAGGCAGCCACAGAATTCGAGGAAATACTTAATCTTGATGATTCGAATAAAGAGGCACGATTCTCGCTTGGAATCGCGTATTTTTTCGGCCGGATAGATTATGAAAAAGCTCTCGATTTGTTTAAAGATATTGCCCTGGAAAATCCTCTGGATGAACGGGTCCGCTATTTTTTGGCATCTGTGTACGAAGAAAGGGGCTCTTTTTCCGAAGCACTTGCGGAATTCGAAAAGATATCCCCCTCTTCGGATTTCTTCATACCCGGCAGAATTCATATGGGCCTCATAATGAAACAACAGAATCAAACGGCGGACGCAATAAAACTGATGCATACTACGATCGAAAACAGGAAAAAAGAACCCGAACTCTACGACTTTTTAGCCGCTTTATATGAAGATGAAAAAAAGTTCGAGAATGCATTCGATACTCTGCAAAAAGGATTGAAAGAGATACCCGAAAATATCGATCTGCGCTATAAAATAGGCGTACTCTATGAGAAAACGGGATATTTTGATGAGAGCATGGCGGTAATGAGAGAAATCTTGCAAATGGATCCCGAAAATGCGGAAGCATTGAATTTTATCGGCTACAGTTTTGCTGATAGAGGAATAAACCTTGAAGAAGCAGAGGTTCTAATCACGAAAGCCATGGAACTTAAGCCGGGCAACGGCTACATAACGGACAGTCTCGGTTGGCTGTATTACAGACAGAATAAAATTTCACAGGCCATTAGTTTTCTGGAGAAAGCGGCTTCTCTGCTTCCGGAAGATGTCACTATTGCGGAGCATCTCGCAGATGCATATGCGAAAGGAGGTTATGCCCGTAAAGCTCTTGATGTCTATCAAAAGATCCTTGAAAATAAACCTGAAGATGAAACTATTAGGAAAAAGATTAAAACACTTTTGAATGAATAGACCGCCAATTTTGTACGTTGACATGAGAAATTAAAAGGATATTTCTACATTGTGGCATTAATTTTCAGACTCATATTTTTTTTTATGGCAGCAGTTTTTTTCACCGGATGTATGCCCAAGGAACCGGTTCATATAGAAAAACAGATTCAGATTCAACTTGATGAAGAGTTTGTAAAATCTGTTTTTTTCTCTCCAAGCCATGATACTATCCGAGCTGTTGCAAAAATAGGAATAGAAGCCAAAAACTCATCCTCTTCGCAAAGAGTAGCTGCAGCAGTTCGATATCCATCAAGTATAAGAATTGAATCTCTTCCCCTTTTCGGCACTGCAAATTTCCTTTTTTCAATGTATGAAGGGATTTTCAAATTCTATATTCCGGAAGAGGAGAAATTCTATTTCGGGAGTGCAACAGGAAAAAACCTCTACGATTTTTTTGGAATCTATCTTTCCCCCCAGGAGATTACTTCAATATTGACAGGAAGACCCCCCTATGTTCCCAATCGAAAACACCGCTATTTCGGGTATAAAACCGGCGATGAAATACGAATCGATCTTGGGTCGCAAAAAGGTATTATTCAATCGGTCTGGATGGGACCGGACCGACGAATATCACATCTCAAAGTCTTCACGGAAGACGGCACGCCGCGTTTCGAAGCCTCATTTGATGCTTTTATCAGAGGAAATGGAAAGGAAAGGGAGTACCCTTCAAGAATATCGCTTTTGATACACATGCCGGAACCGGCTTCCGTCAAGGTACGGTATACCGGCATGAATATCACATCGGGTGAGGGATCCGAGTTTTTTGATCTGGAGTTGCCTGAGGGTCTTTCACCTATTCATTTGGATTAGAAACATCCCAGGAAGAAAATCGGACTATCATTGTGATCGGAAAACCCTGGATCAAATATCGGGCTCAGCACTTGACTTGCATCTCCAGATGTGTGCGCCCTGCCGGGTGCACCCAAAAAAAAGCTGAAGCCCTGCCGAGCTTCAGCTTTTGCCGTGTCGAAAAATTGTTTTACTTGATTTCTTGCAGCTTGGAACGTGCTATCTCTGCCGGAGTTGTTCCAGGATATTCTTTGACGACGCGCTGCAAAAGAAGCTGAGAGCTTGAGGTATCTTCAAGCTTCAAGAATGAAAGGGCTTGCTTGAGCAGCGCATTAGGAACCTTATTCCCCTTTGGGTAATTCTGGATCACCTTTTCATATTCAAGAATTGCTTCTTCGTATTTATCTTGAAAATAAAAGCATTCGGCAATCCAGAACTGAGCATTATCCGAATATTCCGTATCAGGATAATTCTTTAAAAACGTGAGGAATTTTGCCCTCGCTTCTTCATAGTCCCGGTTCACGAAAATTTGATAGGCATCGGAATACAGCTTCTCACTATCCGGTTTTTCCTCTTCGGCTAAGACCGGCGATGATGGCACTGTACCCTTTTTTGCTGAAGACGATATTGCTGCTCTCTGATTATTTATTTTTAATCGCTCTTCGAGAACTCTGATTCTCGCTTCTATTTCGGTCAGATTTAGCCTTTCTTCCGTCGAACGAGTGTCTGTGGACGTGATGCTGAGGCCTCTCATTTTAACCTGCATTTCCTCCACAGCCCCTCTTAAGCTTTGGACCTCGTTTCTCAAATGAATGATGTCCGCACCTGTGTCTGCCTGATTTTTACGTAAAGATCTATTCAACTCGTCGCTTTGATTAATCAGCGAGTTGTTTTCTGCCACTGTTTTTTGAAGTCTGTCGACATTCCCCTGCACCGCTGATATTTTTGAATCCAGGCTCCTGGATATGTATTTCACCTCATCCGAAGTTACACAGCCTGAGATTGCCGCCAGCAAAAGCAGAGAAAAAGCAAATAAAAATATGACTGAACGGTTCACGAAGAAAGACTCCCTCTTTATCTCCTATTTTTCCCACGTAGTGGGAAATACAATGAAATGATCTCTTCTGTTCCTCGCCCATGCCTCTTCATTGTGTGCAGGATCGACAGGCATTTCCTCACCATAAGAAATCGTATTGATCCGTGCGGGATCTACTCCCAGGTTAACCAGATAATCTTTTGCCGCCTGCGCACGCCTTTCGCCGAGTGCCAGGTTGTATTCAAGTGTTCCTCGCTCGTCGCAATGCCCCTCTACATTGATATTGAAGTCCTCATTCTTTTGCAGCCATGCTGAAAGTTTGTCAAGCTTTGTCCTTGCGGAGGGCTTGAGATCATAACGATCGAACTCAAAATAAACATCCTCAAACGCTGTCGCTTCCGCCATCAGTTTCTCTCGCCTTGCTTTTTCTTCGGCCAAGGCTTTTTCATCAACTTTTTTTACCGCAGGTGCAGGAGCTGCTTTCGGCGCTTCAACTTTTTTCTCCGGTGTCGCCGCCGGCTTTACTACTGCTTCTTCTTTGACTGCAGTTTCCCTGAAACAGGCACACCCTCCCAGAGTCAACATCAAAAAACATGCACTAATAATAACAGCCACATACATTACATAATTTCGCTTCATTCCGATACCCTCCTCTCGTTAGTTACAATAAGTAAGTGCAAAAAAACAATAAACTTCTATTTTAAATTCCACAACTTGAAAGAAGCCTCTTTCCTTAATTTACGGTTGTCTCAACCCGGAAAAGCAATCCACGACTCTCAATCCAATTGCGGCGACCATGAAGGATTTTTTAAAGAATCCATTAACTCAGTCCCTCCTAGTACACGCAAGTTTAAGCCATTTGAATTGATTATGCAAACCTTTTTCATTCCCCCTTTTCCCGATATGAAGGAGAGATACCTCCCATCCGGAGACCAGGCAGGAGCTTCGCACCCACCATCTTCAAAGGTGAGCTGCATTAGGCCGCTTCCATCTTCTTCAATCAAAAACAGCTGAAATGTCCCATCAGTCGCACCTTCATATGCTATTTTTCCGCCCTTTGGAGACCATACCGGAGAAGTATTGTAGGATCCTTCAAAAGTTATCCTTCGGATGTTTCTTCCTCCAGAATCCATTACAAATATCTGCGGAGATCCGGACCGGCTCGAAACGAAAACTATTTTTGAACCATCTGGAGACCAGCAGGGAGATACATCAATTGCAGGATCGTTTGTCAGTCTTTCCAACTTTTTGGTTTGAATGTTCATTGAATAAATTTCTTCATTTCCATCCTTACTCAACGTCATCAATATTTTTTTCCCGTCCGGAGACCAGGAATGTGCCATATTCAGTCCTCTGAAGTTGGTAAGATTTGATCTTTGTAAATTTCTCAAGTTCAGGATGTAAGAGTCGGGATTATTCTTGATATAGGAAGTAAGAGAAAGCCGTGAGCCGTCAGGCGCCCACCGTGGTATTAACGTCAGCGATTTATAATCGGTTACTCTCTTTAAATCGGATCCGTCAAATCGAATCGTATATATTTCCGATATTTGGCCCTTTCTGCCTACAAACGCAATTCTTGTATTATACACTCCTCTTTCACCCGTGAGCGCAAGAAGGATTTCCTCCGCAAACTTCACTATAATGGTTTTTTTATCCTCGGGGGTCCCGGTATATCTTTTTCCGGCGATGAGTCTGCCTTCAACCACATCGAAAAGTCTAATTTCTACTGTTAATTTCGTTTCATCTTTGGCGAATCCGCCTTTCACCAAAAAATCGGATCCGATTGCACGCCAGTCCCTGAAATCGGTTTCCGCAGCTGATATACCTGAGCGCTCGGCATTCTCTAAAAAAGCACCGCGAGTAATGACTCTAAAAAAACCAGTTATATCAATAACTTGCCCCAACTCATCGGCAAACCATGAAGAAAGCCCGATGTCATCCCCCGAGGCATGCAAGTTCTTAAAATCCTGAATGGCAATTGGAAATTTCTGGAATGCGGGGGAATCTATATCGATATATACCTTTCCCCATGCATGTTGAGTCCATAAAACCAATACAAAAACAAGTAGTATGACGATGGGGCGATTACGCATTACGTATTTAACCTTTCTCCAAATCTACAAAAGATTATCTGAAAATTTCTGAAGAACGAAAGCGAATTCCCAGATCTATGGCGTTATCATTAATCCATTCAGGAATGTTTGGAAAGGGAGACGCTTTTTTAACCGCCTTTTCTGCGGATTCATCAAAAAAGCGGTTTCCCGATCTTTTTTCGAATTCTATATTCCCCACAGTACCGTCCTTCTGAATCGTCGCCGCAATTACCGCTTCAAGATTATCGCTCGCCAGTATACCCTCCGGCAAAGCCCACTTCTCCTTTATCTTGGCCCAAATAAGAGAGTAATATATCTGCATTTTTGAGTCCATCTCGGCCTGTGATTTTGTACCTGCCGCCGCTGCCGCCGGCGAACCGGATCCCGAAGAACGAGCGGGTTTTGCCGGTTCGGGCGGCGATACCGCCTTCTTTTTGATCTTATCTATTTCTTCTTCAATTTTTTTATTTTTTTGAACTTCTCTTTTTTTGACCCGGATAGGCGTTATGGGTATTGCCTTGACTGTCTCAACCTTTTTTTTCATTACAACGGCAGTCTCTCTGGAATCCATTTTTACCGTATCCCAGGGAACACTTCTCGCAGTTTTTACTACATCCACAGGTGCAGTAACCAGATCAACCGTGTATGTCGGTCCGAACGTCCATTTGGGTGACGGAACCGCCGGTGAAAACAGAATTATTGATAATACAAGGGCATGAAGCAAAAATGACAGCAAAATCATACTATTCAGGCTTGTGCCATCATTGCGTTTTCTCTTCACCTGGGTTAAAAAGGACATCCACGCTATTCCTTGGGTGGTTTTGTAATCATGCCGAGTTTATCTACTCCGGCCTTTCTCACTTCCGACATGACCTCGACAACAAATCCATAAGGAACCGTTTCATCTGCGCGCATGTAAATTTCCCTGTCTATCCGTGCAGCGAAGATGCTGTCCAATTTCGATCTAAGATCATCAATGGTAGCTTTATAACGGTTAATGTAAATTTCCCTGTCGGCATTTATTGTCAGTATCAGTTTTTCCTCTCCGACATCAACACTTTTCGCCGTGACTCTCGGAAGATTCACATCGATTCCCATCTGCAGCATCGGCGCTGTTACCATAAAAATAATCAAAAGGACTAAAATAACATCTACGAGCGGTGTAACATTGATATCCGAGACCGGTGTACTATTTCTTCTTTTTGGTTGTAATTTTCTCATGATGTCAAATTATTATGTTACCTGTGAGCATAAAGGCATGTTAATGAATATTCCAACAAGGAAATTTTTCGATGCACTATTCCGGTTAACTGCGGGTCGATTCTATGTTTCTTACATAAAAACGTTCTATAATATTCAGAAATTCCGATGAAAAATTCTCAGTCTCCACTCCTATCGCTCTGATCTTGCTCAAGTAGTAATTGTAAAAAATAACCGCGGGTATCGCCGCAGCAAGTCCGGCCGCTGTGGCTATTAATGCTTCTGAAATTCCGGGCGCCACTACGGAAAGAGTTGCCGACCCTCTCACTCCTATTCCCTTAAACGCATTCATTATACCCCAAACCGTTCCGAAAAGACCGATAAAAGGGCAGGCGCTTCCTGTTGTTGCGAGAAACCCGAGAGTACTTTCAAGTTTTGTCATTTCCGAATCGCAGGCGCGGTTGAGAGCTCTTTCGATATTATCCACACCTCTGAGTTCCAGAGAAAAAGATCCTTCATCTGTGGTTTCCTGGTTCAGTGAATGTTCGCGCTTCGCCCCGGCAAGCTTTCCCAATTCCGTATATCCGGCCCTGAACACCTCTGCAATAGTCGCGTACCTGAATTTCTTCGATTCGGGGAATATGGATGAAAGTTTGCTGCTTCTCATGTACGCAGCTATAAAAAGTTCATTTTCTTTCTTCGACCTCCTGATCATCCTGTACTTCATAAGAATGATCGCCCAGGAGATTACAGAAAAGGAAAGAAGCAGAAACAGGACAAACTGAACCATCGGTCCGGCATCGAAGATCATGTCAAGAACATTTCCATGAAACTGTTTTCCGATACCTGATGCCGTAACCGCCAAAACTTCGTTCACTGTCCCTCTCCTCTATGCTACATTATTTTTGCTCAACGGTTTTAATTTAAAAACCGGATGTTGTCAACACCTCTTTTAAGGCTTTGAAAATCAATGACTTTGCCATTAAAAGATATATTCACCTTTAATGCGTCTTCCAGAGATTTGTTCAATACAGCGGACCAAAGCTTTGATTTCAATGCAATTCAGTTATACCTGAGGTTGCCAAGCTAAAACTTCACACCATACGCATTAAATCCTGAGCATCCGTCCACGCTCCTGTGAAATCTTTCACTCTCCGGGATTTTTCGACTCAAGCCGACAACTTTGCAAATTCACAAGGGATGATTTCATCGACTCTCCCTTTACTGTCTGTATCGTTTGAAATTGTCACGACCCGAAGCCTTGGCACGATACATGGCAGTATCCGCCTTCTTAATCAGCAGCTCCGGATCTTCACCGTCATCAGGATAAAGCGCAATTCCGAGACTTGTTTTTATTTCCAGACACTGATCTTCTAAAAGAAAAGGCCTGCGTATAGTGGCAAGTATTTTTTCGGCAATCATCTCGACGTCTTCGTCGTGAGCTATATCAGGAAGAAGAATAATGAATTCATCTCCTCCCATTCGGGCTACAGTATCGCTTTTGCGAAGGCAGTCCATCAGGCGCGCTCCCAGAGCCTTGAGCAGAAGATCGCCGATACTATGACCCAGGGTATCATTTATAGTCTTGAAATGATCCAGATCAAGAAACAAGACGGCCAGACTTCCCTTGTTCCTGACTGCTTTTGATATTTCCACGGATAACCTGTCATTGAAAAGGACTCTGTTGGGAAGTCCCGTCAACTGATCATGCATTGCCATATGGGCAAGCCTTTTTTCTGTTTCCTTATAGTCTGTCATATCTTTTCCAACACAAAATACCACTGATTTACCTTGCAGCATGGTTGGAGTGATTGCAATCTCAAGATATTTTGTTTTTCCTCGAATCGAGTACTCCGTTTCTCTCGTTCCACCCGTTTTCCAGACCCTGAAACGATCTTGTATCAGCACTTCTCTGCGTTCGGGAGGAAGAAAATCATAAACATTTCTCTTCATTAACTCATTGCGCTCGCATTCGAAAAATATTAGCGCAGCTTCATTGCAGTCTATGAAATTACCTTCAGGATCAATTATTATAATCGGGCTTGAAGTTTTTTCAAAAAGGGTCCGGTACCGTTCTTCGCTTTCCCGCAATATCCGCTCCGTTTCTTTTCTGTCCGTTATATCACTGAAAACACCGCGAAATCCGGCAGGTTCACTCCCCAGATATTTTATAAAGACTTTCATCCTCAAAAGGCGTCTGGCCCCTTGTTTGTTAAATATTTCACATTCATTGATTTCAATGGAATCCTTTTTTCGATAGAGGATCTGATATGCATTAATCAGCCGCATAGCCGTTATTTCATCAGTACATACCCTGAAGCTCTTGCCAATAAGTTCGTCTGCCGATTCGTATCCCATAGAACGGCACAGCGCGTCGTTGACGTAGGTAAACATTCCATTCAAATCAACTTCAAAATAACCGTCTTCTATCGCATCCAGAATAGTCCTGTAGCGCTCTTCACTGTTTTTCAACCGCTTTTCGTTTTCTATATGTTCCTTTATGTCGCGTACCGTAATCACAATCGAATCAGTATCCGCCATGGGAACCGCAGTGGCGAGAATTTCGACCCATACTTCTCGCCCGTCGTTTCGCACAATTTTGCAACGGGACAATCCACCTTCCTTCGTATTTATTGCTGCCAGATCATCAGAGGCGTTATCAATGAAAGAAGGAATGATATACTGGAATGCTTGTTTCCCTATTCCTTCTTCCGGATTTGAAAGGCCGATCATGGAGGCCATTGCCCGGTTTGCCCAAAGAATGATCCCTTTCGAATCAGTAATGACAATTCCGTCGAGCATTGTATTCAGCATTCTATCCAGATCTATTTTTTTCCCGCTGAAATATGTGAGCAATCTGTCTGTCCCCCGTTCGCTGAGGCTCTTTTTATTCTTCTTTAACTTGGCATGCAATCTTCTTTCCGTGATCGGAAAATTTTTCACCTCTACCCCCTTAAAGGCCAACTTTTTTTATGACCTGACAATAATTTTTGTACGCCGTTAAAAATTTTTTTTCCACTGTAAATTCTTTATGACAATAAATTAATTTTATTTTACAGCATCCATAAGAAAATGTAAGGACCACAGGAAAGATAGTCAAGATAAAAGAATGAAGGAGAAAAAGGAGTTAGCTCTATCAGGGGTATTGACATCAGCACCGGATATGATAATAAGTCGCGCTATGAGATACCTGAATACTTTTTTCCTTTTTTTAACCCTTATGCTGTTTTTTTTCACTGTAAGCTGCGATAATTCGGCCGACAGGGAAATACCTCAGACGGGGACTTCGAAAGGCGAAGCATCACCGGCATACGGTGATATTCTCGTTGAAGGGTCGATAGGCGATGCATCAAATTTAATTCCGATTCTTTCATCCGACAGCACATCACACAGCATTTCCGGTTTTATCTTCAACGGGCTGGTCAAATATGACAAGAACCTGAACCTTGTCGGTGATCTTGCCGAATCGTGGGATATTTCACCCGACGGACTGGTGATCACGTTTCATTTGAGAAAAGGCGTCACCTGGCATGACGGTGAACCTTTTACGGCGGAAGATGTATTATTTACCTACCGGATAACGGTAGATCCGAAAACACCGACCGCCTATGCCGGTGATTTTCTCAAGGTGATCAAAGCTGAAGTTCCCGATCCTTATACGTTCCGCGTCACTTATGAAAAACCTTTCGCTCCGGCGCTCTCGAGCTGGGGGGCAGCTGTTCTCCCGCGGCATCTTCTGGAAGGAGAGAATATCGCTTCAAGTTCCCTGGGACGACACCCCATAGGAACTGGGCCTTACATGTTCAAGGAGTGGATTACGGGACAAAAGATAGTTCTGGTAGCGAATCCGAATTATTTCGAGGGCCGCCCTTATATAGATGGATACATCATGCGTATTATTCCTGATATGGCTACTATGTTTCTGGAGTTGAGGGCCCGGGGAATTGATCAGATGAATCTCACACCCTTGCAATATACGAGACAGACGGAAAAAACCATCTTTAAAAAAAATTACAATAAATTCAAATACCTTTCTTTCAGTTATACATATCTTGGCTATAATATGGAAAATCCTCTGTTTGCGGACAAAAGAGTGAGGCAGGCTATCAGCTATGCGATTAATAAGGAGGAAATTATAGACGGAATACTCCTCGGGCTGGGACAGGAAGCAACCGGCCCCTATACACCGGGGACCTGGGCATATAATCCTGATGTAAAACGCTATCCCTACAATACAAAAAAAGCTCTCGACCTTCTGGCACAGGCGGGATGGCGCGATACGGACGGTGACGGTATTCTTGATCGAAACGGGAAACCATTTAATTTTGAAATAATAACGAATCAGGGAAATGAAGTCAGAGCGAAATGTGCAGAGATCATACAGAGACGCCTTGCCGATATCGGTCTTTCAGTCAAAATCCGAATAATTGAATGGGCTGCCTTCATCAACGAGTTCATAAATAAAAAACGTTTCGATGCCACTATCCTGGGCTGGACTGTTACTATGGATCCGGACATTTATGACGTGTGGCATTCAAGCAAAACAAAACCCGGAGAACTCAATTTCGTGTCATTCAGAAATCAGGAGATCGATGAACTCCTCGAAAGGGGGAGATCCACCTTTGATCAGGAAGAGCGGAAAACATGCTATTACCGGATACAGGAAATACTCGCCGAAGAACAGCCTTACACTTTCCTTTATGTTCCTGATGCCCTTCCGATTGTAAGTGCCAGATTTCACGGCATAGAACCGGCTCCTATCGGTATCGGCCATAATGTAATCGAATGGTATGTCCCGAAAGATCAGCAGAGATATCAGATTACTCAATAAGGGCGGCTGTGGCCGTACCGTTATCCTTCGATATATCTCGTCCGGATAAGAAAGAAAATTCTTCCAGAATGAGGCCACAGTCATCAAACTATGTTTTAATGCGTACAGTTATTCAAGATTTTCTTCCAGATACTTTTTAAAATCTTTATATGATGCGTCCATTTCGACGGGCACGCCCCGGCGTTCGTCAATTCCTTTCATGCTTTCAGGCATGACCGGCACCATACCCAACAGTTCGATTATTTCATCAGGGAATTTTGCTGGATGTGCCGTTTCGAGACAGACAGCCAAACCTGAATCTCCTTCTTTTTCCCTGAATAATTCCAATCCCCGCCAACCTACCGCGCCATGAGGTTCAAGCAGAATACCGTATTTTTCATATGCGGTTTTGATACACTTCCTGGTCACTTCATCCGAAATAGAGACTGAAAATATCCGTCTTCGCATTTCCCCGATATCGGGCATCCGGTACACGATCCCCTTTCGGTCCACTGTCCCTCCATAGAGTTCAAAGAAACGGGCAAGGTTGCTTGGATGTCCCACGTTCATGGCATTTGAGAGGCAGGCACGGGATGGTGAAATTTTTTTATAGCGACTACGCGCGAGAAAATCTGGAAATTCATCATTTTCATTTGTCGGCATGACAAGTTTCCGCACCGGCAACCCCATTCTGCGGGCATATTCGCATCCCAGAGCATTACCGAAATTTCCGGAAGGAACGCAAAAAACTATATCCTCTCCCTCATCCGCAAGCTGCGCATAGGCATATACGTAATATATCATTTGCGGCAATATCCTGCCGAAATTGATAGAATTTGCCGAGGTGAAATTAAGATGGGCAAGTTCAGGGTCCGCAAAAGCTTCTTTTACAAGATTCTGGCAATCGTCAAACTTCCCATTGACTGAAATCGCGATTACATTATCACCGATGGTATCAAGCTGCTTTTTTTGCCGGCCGCTTACTTCATTTCCGGGATAGAGGATGCATACATTGATCCCCTCTACTCCCCTGAACGCTTCGCCGACGGCGCTGCCGGTATCCCCCGAAGTTGCAACAAGAACATTAAGCCGCTTTTCTCCACCTTTAAACCAACTCATAAGTCTTGCCATCATTCTGGCTGCAAAATCTTTGAACGAAGCCGTAGGGCCCTGGTCGAGCCTCATGATATACAGTTTTTCAGAAACAAGCTCCATAGGAATACCGAAAGGATAGGAATCAATGATTATTTTCTCAAGAACCGATCGGTCGATTTCATCACAAAGATAGGCATACGTGACCAGTAACGCGGCATCCGTATAGGGTTTGTTTTTAAGGGCAAGAATATCCGAGTATGAAAGGACAGGAATCCTGTCGGGAACGAAGAGCCCCTCATCCGGAGCTTGCCCCGTGAGGAGTGCCTCCCTGAAAGAAACTTTTTCGCGAAACGCTTTTCTTTCAGGCAATACAAGGTTTCTATTTGTGCTCTGATACAAAATCATTACGTGTCTGCTCCTTAAGACACCCTGTCTTTAAAAAATCCAGAAAAAGATGATGATGTTTTTTTGCAGAAAACTGCTTTTTATAGATCAGATAACAATACCTTTCAATGGGAGGTGCAGGAAGGGCAACAGAAAAGAGCACGCCTGTTTTAAATTCTCTTCTAACCGCATGCGCAGATAATATTGAAATTCCCAATCCTGCAATAATCGCCTCCTTTACCGCCTCCGAACTTCCCATTTCACAGACTACATTAAAAGACGAAAATTTTCTGTTCAAATTCTCTTCCACGTAAGTCTCAAGTGATGCCCTCGTTGCAGAACCATGTTCCCGCACTACAAAGGGTTCCTCCATCACGTCGTCCCATGACACAGTCTTCCTGCTGCAAAACGGATGTCCCGGGTATGCGGCAAGAACTAATTCGTCTTTCCAGAGGCGCACCGAGTTAAGCGTGCGATTGGCAACAGATCTCCCCACAAAGCCCAGTTCCGCTTCGCCATCGAGTATCTGGTTAATTACCATCCCGCTGTCGTTCATTTTTATAAAACAATGGATTTCAGGATACTTATGACGGAATGTACTTAAAACCGGGGGTAAAAGATAGGTGGCCGGAATCGTGCTCGCAGCAATAGAAATAGATCCTTTCTCACTGTTTTTGAAAAGTGCAAGCCTTTGTTCAGCTTCTTTTATCTGCCTGAACACCCGCTTCGAACATTCAAGAAGTACGTTTCCCTCGGGAGTTACTTCTATCCCCGTATTTTTCCGGTCTACAACCTTCGATTCTATTATATCTTCCAAATTCTGAATATGTTTCGACAAAGAAGGCTGCGTCAACCGCATTTTTTTTGCGGCACGGCTGAAGCTGCCTTCTTCAATCAGATTGTAAAGCGATTCCAGCTGCAAAATTGTTATATTCTTCAGTGCACCTTTCATGAAAGCCACATACCATATGGCCCGGCTATAATCAATCCTCATCTATAAATTTATTGAATTTGACACATGCCTTATAGTTTTATAAAAAATAATCAAACATATGCGTCTGCAAAGAAAGGCAGGAATTATTTTATGAAAAAGGATCGCGTTATCCGTCTTACCGAGACAGTTCACGGTGCCGGCTGAGCATGCAAGATAGGTCCGGGAGACCTGAACAGAGCTTTGTGCGGACTTCAGCTTATGTCGCATCCGAATCTTATTGCAGGAATAGAGCACTGCGATGATGCCGGCGTATATAAAATACGCGATGATCTGGCCCTTATTCAGACAGTGGATTTCTTCACTCCGATTGTCGATGACCCCTATACATTCGGGCAGGTGGCTGCAGCCAATGCACTGTCCGATGTGTATGCCATGGGAGGAGAACCCTTGACTGCATTGAACATTATCTGCTTCCCGATCAATTCAATGGACATTTCCATACTCCAGCAGGTCCTGAAGGGCGGCCTTGAAAAGATGAGGGAGGCGGGAGTGCTGCTTGTCGGCGGTCATAGTGTGGAAGATAAAGAAATAAAATACGGGCTTTCCGTTACCGGTACCGTTCACCCGGAAAAAGTTCTTCTGAACAGGGGCGCACTCGCAGGCGACGCGTTAATTCTTACAAAGCCGCTGGGAACGGGAATAATCAATACCGCTTTGAAAGCGAAAATGGCACCGGATGCACTTGTAGAAAAAGCAGTACATTCAATGGGAGAACTGAATAAAAAGGCTGCTGCCCTCATGACCACCTGCCCCAATGTCCATGCATGCACCGATATAACCGGATTCGGGCTTCTGGGACATGCCGCCGAAATGATAGAAGACAGCGATGTAGGGATCGTCATTTTCTCAGCAAGCGTTCCCATTTTCGCAGAAGTTAAAGAGTATGTTGAAACAGGCATTGTTCCGGGCGGTCTTCACCGCAACAGAAAATTCAGAGAGCAAATGGTTAAGCAGGCCCCGACCTGTCCGGATTGGATCATGGACGTACTTTACGATCCTCAGACATCAGGAGGACTTCTCATTTCATTGCCGGTGATCGATGCGGAAGCACTGGTCAAGGCAATGAGAAAAGCAGGCATTCAAGCTGCAGCAATTGTAGGCCGGATATTGCCCGACCCAAAAGGAAAGATAATCGTAGAATAAATAAAGGGTAAGAATGAACCTGTTGTTTCCATGCAGAAGGTTCCGCAGACGATAGACAAGACCTCAGGTCTTGCCTACCGCCTTCGCAAATTTTCTTTCACCTTCTCTAATCCTCGGTTTTCTTATCTGCAGATGATGAGGCCGTGGCCGTATCCTTTTTACCTGCCTCTACGGCTGCAGCTTCTTCGGCGTGAGCCTTTTCAGCAACTCCTGACGGCTTTTTTCCACCGTAATCAGTTACATACCAACCGGACCCTTTCAGATGAAACGATGAAAGCGACATCAACTTTCGCACTCTTCCATTACAAAATTTGCAGGCCGTTACCGCCGGATCGGCAATTCCTTGAAACATCTCGAATTCCTTACCACATTTTTCACATTTATATTCATAAATAGGCATAGAAACTATCCTCCGCCATAGAATTAATTTACTAATTCCGATCTTTCTTCCTCTGAAAAAATGTCCCCAATATGGAGACGGTCATTGAAACAATCGATTACAAGCTTCATTTCCGTTGTTGCAATAGGATGAAGAATACTTCGGGTAATAGAGTGAACTTTTTCTTCCTCGATAACCTTTTCATCAAGAGGTGCATCAAAATCTATTTCTCCCCCATTAAAACGAACGACATGGACCAACTCATGCATCGCTATATAAAGCATTAACGGCGCCAGTTTGATGAATGAACTGCTTCTTTCCACGGCATTCAGAATCCGATTGTCCTGAAGGCATACCTTGAAAAAATAAAAATTATCGGGGTGACCGGCATCATTGTTTTTCTGGTAAAAATAACGGCACAAATGAGCAAACGCCCGGTCGTTAATCTCATGATCTTCGAGATTAAAGCGGGTTTTCACATCGTATTTAAGGCTCTTGAATCCACCCCACCCAAGATCAAAATAACGCTCAGCCAGCTTCTCCGCCTGGCCGAAAGACCAGCTTATTGTTGATATCTGCTCCGGGCTGAAATACATTTTTATCGGCCGATATTTGATGAAATCGCGACATATTCTTTTCCCCTGAAGGAAAAGACGTTCGCCAGACAGATAAAATGTTTGCTTTCAACTGTCTAAAAATTTTCTTCTAATTTAGCGATTATTTTTTTGCTGTCAAGATTAAAGTGCCATTTATCCGGCCTAACAGTTCGGTGTGCTCATATTCAGATCCATCATATCAATACGTATTTTGGAATGGTTGTATCTTACCTCGAAATAGGGATGCTGGACAGAAGATATTTCAAATCTTTATCTTCAAAGGATATTGAAAGCCCGACAAAAGGTGATTCATTGCCTTCGCTGCTGATAAAATCATCCCATCCTGCAGTCAGAGAGACATGCCTGAAAAGCCGGTAATCGGCATAAAATTTCAAATGGGCATTCCGGTCTTTATCAAAATCAAAAGCCTCAAAAGTGATCTTCAGTGTATCATTGAGGGCAAAATAATCAACGCCTACTCCTCCGGTGGATTCGAAGAACCCGCCTCGCATCGCAATATCCCTGAAGCGCTTGCCGATCTGAGCATCGATCAGAAGTTCTCCTTTATCGTATTCTTCAAATTTTACGGTCTGGCCATCGGCAATTCTTTCTGTAACTGTTCTCCTTCCTCTGGGATCAGCTACCGCACCCAAAACATAAAAAACATCCTCCCGAGGCTGAATTCTTACATTAACATAGCTTTTTGCATTACTTTCAGACATCAGGTATTCGCCACGATACGAAAAAAAGGTTCGAAACGAATCAGCGCGGGATATATAGCGCTCGATTCCGCTCATGCTTCTGTCGATGCTCTTTAGGCCCGCATTGAGGCTTTCGACAGTTTCTTCATCGTTTACCAGTTTTCCTATTGTCCCTTCTCCGGCATCTATTTTTTCAGTTATGTTTTGAAGCGAAACAGCAGTCCTGTTGAGAGTTTCAAAGAGATCATCCTTTGCTACGAGTTTGCCTATCGTACCTTCACCCTGGCTCACCTTCTCGGTAATCTTGTTCAATGATGCGAGAGTTTTATTAAGATTATCGAAAATTTCCCGGTTTTCAACCAGTTGCCCTATTGTCCCTTGCCCCTTGTTTATTTTATCGGTGATTTCGTGTAACGAGGCAAAAGTCTTCTGCATAGATCCGGACGCCCGATTCAAGTTGGTTACCAGTAAGTTTATTTTTTCATTATTTTGAGTTACTACCCGGTTGAGATTTTCACTCAGCTCTTTCGTGTTTGAGACAATAGCTTTCAAATTCGTCTGGCCTTCCTCGCCTCCCACAACATCTTTCAAGGTTGCCGTAACAGCCATTATATCAGATGTAATGCTTCCGAGTTCCCGGAGAAGCCTATCAAGGTCAGCCTGCTGCTCGACCCGGGTGATTTCACCTCCCGGTCTCATATATCCCACCTCTTCCGTTCCCGGAGCAATTTCGATATATTTATCACCAAGAATCCCGTGAGTTTTAATTGATGCCTGTACATCTTTTTCTAACTCGACGTCAGGATGAATCCTGAGCGTCACCTGCGCCCTTCCGTTTTTCAGGCTTATCTCTTCTATTCTCCCAACCTCTACGCCGGCAATGCGAACGGACGCGTCTTTTTCGAGACCGGCCACATTGTCGAATGCAGCCGTGACAAGGTATCCTTTTTTATGACCGAAACCGTACTCACCAACGCGAAAGGACATATAGGCAAGGACTGCCAGTGCGACCAGCACGAAAAGCCCGACCTTCGCTTCAGTACTTATTGAACGCATCCACTTTCTCCCGTATTGTTAAGAAAAATCAAAAATCAAGGACTTGCAAAGAAACACTTAATCTGCAGCCTGTCGTGCATCCCACATAATCAAATCTTCACATAACACTGATTGGTCCTTCGAGACTCCCCTTCAGAAATTGTTTCACCACATCATTGTCTGACTGCTTCAATTCATCAGGCGTTCCCTCGGCGATAATCTTCCCTTCGTAGAGCATTGCAATACGGTGAGCCACTGTAAAAATCGACTTCAAATCGTGACTGATCACTACGCAGGTCAGGTTGAAATTTCGCTGCGTATCCGAAATCAGTCTGTCGATGGCTTCAGACATCACCGGATCAAGGCCCGTGGTAGGTTCATCGAAAAGAACAATCTCAGGCTGCATCACCAGGGCTCTCGCCAAACCAACCCTTTTTTTCATCCCTCCGGACAGTTCCGAAGGCATCTTTTCTTCAACTCCCGAAAGACCTACATCATAGAGACGATCCCTCACTATCCGCCTTATTTCGCTGTCTTTCTTCTTTGTATGCTCCCGAAGGGGAAAGGCCACGTTCTCCAGCACATTCATGGAATCGAAAAGAGCCGCCTCCTGAAAAAGCATTCCGAATTTTTTCCGTTCTTCATTGAGATCCCTGTCGTTCATTCTTGTGATATCTTTACCGCACACGACCACACTTCCACTATCGGGCCGGAGAAGACCTATCATATGTTTGAGAAGAACGCTTTTACCTCCTCCGCTTCGTCCGATGATCATTGTTGTCATTCCCCCTCTGATCGTCAGATTCAGGCCATCCAGAACTTTCTGTTTCCCGAATGATTTATGTAAATCAAAAAGTTCTATCATAAGTATCCCTGTATATTTCAGAACATAAGTGCCGTCAAAAAATAATCGCAGATTAATATGGTGATCGCCGAAATCACCACAGCCTCGGTCGTCGCTTTCCCGACCCCTTCAGCCCCGCCTGTTGTTTTAAAACCTTTGTAGCACCCTATGAATGAAAGAATCAGGCCGAAAACAGCCGCTTTGACAAGACCGTTGTAAATATCGCCGAGGTCGACAAATTTTGTCATATTCCTGATAAACATCCCTTTATTAATATCAAGAAGGCCAACACCTACGAAATATGAACCGAATATCCCCACAAAATCGGACACAATCGTAAGCGCGGGAAGCATTATAACCCCTGCAATGACTCTTGGAACTATCAGGTGTTTCACAGGGTTTGACGCCATCACGTAAAGCGCGTCGATCTGTTCGGTGACTTTCATTGTTCCGAGTTCGGCCGCCATTGCAGAACCCGCTCTCGCCGTTACCATCAGAGAGGTCAACACAGGCCCCAGTTCGCGGGTCATGGCCAATGCGACCGTAGAACCGACAAGGCTTTCTGCGCTGAACATTTTGAAGCCGTGATATCCTTGCAGAGCGGATACCATGCCGGTGAAAAGACCTGTCAGTATCACAACGAATAAAGATTTGACGCCGACGAACTCCATTTGCTTCATGATCTGGCGAATCTTAAAAGGGGGGCTCACCGCCCAGCGTGCTATCGAAACAAAAAGAAACAGCATGCCTCCCAATTCTTCCAGTACATGTATAACGGAGCGTCCTGTTCGATCGAGAACAGCAAAAATTGACCCTATCATTCGATGACTCTATTGTTATTCCTGTAAAGATTTAACTACAGCGGTCCCTTCTTCGTTCTGTGCGCCTCGAAGGAATACCGAATGATCCGGTCCATCAATTCTGATTGATTGATACCGGAGGCGGCCGCCTGATGAAAGAGCACTGTCGATGGCGTCATGCCCGGAAGACTGTTTGGTTCCAGCACGACGATCCTTCCGCCGTCGGCTGCAAACATGTCGATTCGGGCATAAACCTTAAGCCCCAGGGTCTTGAACGTACGAATCGCCGTATCCTGAATCGCGGCAAGCGTCTCGCCGGGCAGGCGAGCGGGAGTTTTGTTTTCTCCCTGCCCGTAAAGGAACTTATCCTCCAGAGAAAGCACTTCAGCAGTGGGAATGGTTTCCGAAGGCGTGAGGGCCATCGGGTCCTCGTTACCTATCACACCGCAGGTTACCTCCATGCCATGTAAAAATTCTTCCACCAGCACCTCGTTATCCCATAATAAGGCCTTTTCGAGAGCAAGGGGAATACCCTCCGGTGAAACCACTTTGGCAACAGCGGTGCTGCACCCCTCACGCGACGGTTTAACCACACAGGGATACCCCGGTTCAGCCTCTATTCTCCTCATGCAATCGGGGGAATCGTGTTCCCACGCATATGCATCTATCAACACTGTCTTCGGAACATCGATTCCCGCACACGCGAGAATCTTTCTAGAAACATCTTTCTTCATGCCCACTGCCGATGCCAATACTCCCGAACCGACATAGGGAATCCGCAAAAGCTCAAGCAATCCTTGGAAACAGCCGTCTTCCCCATACTTTCCATGAAGAGCGATATATATAATATCAACTTCGTTTTTCAGATTCTCGTACGGAATAATCATGGCTTCGTGTTCAAGATCTGCTTTAATATCTGCAGTGGAATTTCTCATGACAAGCTTGAGAGGAATCCGCCATATCTGACTACTCTCATCCATAAAAAGAGGGATCGGTTCATACCATTTCTTTGGCAGTTTACTAAAGATATTACGGCCGCTTTCGAGAGAAATCTCCTTCTCGGAAGAGACCCCTCCCATAACGATTCCCACCCTCGTAATGGAAGGACTGGTTGTATCCCTTTCTTGCTCGCAATATGTATCCAATTGATTTCCTTTATTAATATCTTATTGACTGTGTGCGACCCATCTTATGCATTTTTTATGAAAAAAGTAAACCTAAGAAATGAAATCGTGCGTGTGAGTCATTCCTGCGGTTTCACAGACACCGTCGCTAAAGGGGGCCCTTTTTTCTGCTGTGGACCCTGAGGGAAATCTCTATCAGTTCCGTCAGAATCATTGAAGGGGCCATTCCTCTTTCCGCTGCCTGCTCGAAAAAAAAGGAGGAAGGAGCCATACCCGATGATGAATTAGGGTCGGTTATGACCACTGATCCGTCGGTAAGCACGAAACCGTCAATACGCCCGTAGGATCTGAATTCCAGGGCCTTAAATGTTTTAATTACTTCTTTTTCTATTATTTTTACAATGTCGGGTCGGATATTTTTAGGCGGCGTGAACTTTCTGCATTTGCCCGGCATATATTTGTCATCGTAGCCGTAAAAACAATTCTGGGGACGAATTTCCGTCACGGCCAACGGATAAGGTCCGCATTCGCCTTCAAATACGATAGAAGAAAATTCCACTCCTTCCAGGAATTCCTCTATAAGAACCGTTGTATCCCAGACCAGGCCGGCTTCTATGCCCGCGGCAAGTTCTCCGGGATTTTTTACAATAGTTACGCCAAAACTTGATCCTTCCCGGGTAGGTTTTGTGACCATGGGGAAATTGAATGCCGAACATACTGCTTTTTCGACTTCTTCCCTTCCGCTCTTCCAGACCGCACACTCTATCACCATACTCCGGGGCGTCCGTATTCCCGATGCCTCCAGCACCTTTTGCTGCACTGCCTTATCCATTCCCAGGGCTGACGCCAGCACGCCGGGACCCGTATAGGGAATACCAAGCAGCTCCATGAGGCCCTGAATGCAGCCATCGTCACCATATTTCCCGTGCAGGGCAAGAAAGGCGAAATCAATCGTGTGCGGTAATTCCTCATAGCCGATCCTCCGGGCCTCCGGCTCGAGCCTCTCCGAAATATCAATGGTCGTGTTCTGTGAAATCAGCTGCCATGGCAGTATCCACAATCCACCTCTGGAATCCATAAAAACGGCAACGGGATTGAAACGATCCCGATCAAGATTATCATGCACATTTCTGCCGCTATTAAGCGAAACTTCCTTCTCCGAAGACATTCCGCCGAAGATGACACCTACCTTTAACCTCTCCATTATCGAAACCCTTCCAGCCGTATAAAAGTTCCATGTTCAATGTGATGCTTTCGTAAAAGCTCCTCGTACCGATCAAGCCGGCGATATAAACGAAAGTAAGTGAACTGACGCAATACTCCTGAATTTTGAAACTGCGATTTCCTATAATTCCCAGCTAAATGCCACACCACTGTTGGGAAAGACCCAGTTTTCATCGTTCAGTTTCAGCGTGATTGATTCCCCCGGCCGTGAAATGACCTCGGGGTATGTGTGTTTTCCTGCAAAGAAACTTGCCTCTCTTACGTTTTTCAGCGGGACACCGGCGTAATCAAAGCGAATCTCCAGCCCTCGGGTGGGATAGACGAGATATACTGCAAAAGTATTGCTGACCATATATTTTTTTGTGACGATTTCTATTTCTACTTTCACTTCTTGACCGATTTTATCCTTGAGATCCTCTCCACCGCACCAGATTTCATAACCCCGTTTCGTTGTATCCCTCGAGATTATAGATACTTTGCGATTATCGATCCTGACGCTTTCCACCATAAAGTCCTGCTCCCGGAAAAGTTCCGATCGTCCCGGCAAAAGCCATCGATACTCACATCGCTCCTCTTCGAACAGAGCCGACAGCTGCTCGTTATTAAGGGCACACCCTATCAAGAACACACCATTTCTCAAAATTTTTGTATATTCGACATGCGTGGAAACCCTGAAATAATCGCCTATCCATTCATCGACCCGCCGCTCGCACTCGGAAAAATTCCGCACCTTGATACAGTATTTAAATCCCTTCCGCAGCTCAAGCCGCCTGTTTTCTCTGCCGAACAGGGTTTCAAACATTTCATAGTAGATGGCATCCCCCACCTCGGCACTCGATGCCCTCGCCTGGAAACAGCTTCGAATAATGTTGTCGATTCTGGCAATCGACCTTTCCTCATGAGGAAAAAATACCCTCCGCAGCATAGGTTCAACCGCATCAGGTTCTCCTTTATTCACGAACACCCGTGGCGCTCTCTTTCCCACTACGCAAAGCACTTCATAACTTATGGTACCCGCTTTCCCTGCAATCTCGTCGGCCGAGAGATACTCGCTGCCCTGACGCCCCATCAGGACTACTTCATCACCGACCGCGCATTCGGGAATATCCGTTACGTCCAGAGTGCACATATCCATCGAAACCCGCCCTACAACAGGCACCCGCTTCCCTTTGACCAGCGCCTCCCCTTTATTGGACAATATGAATCCGAATCCATCGCCATAGCCGACGGGGATAGTAGCTATCATGGTCGGTTTTTCCGTCCTGTAGCTCCTTCCGTAGCCAATGCTGCAGCCCGCGGGAAATTCCTTGAGAAGAACCACGGTCGTCTTGAAACTCATAACAGGCGCCAAATCCGCCTTTTTTTCCGTCAACGGAGACGGATGTATGCCGTAGGTCATTATGCCGGGCCGTACCAGATCAAAATTGAAATCAGGGAAGTTTAAAATACCGCCGCTGTTGGCAAAATGTTTCAAAGGTATTTCAATATTTTTTTTCTTTAATGAATCCAGAATCAGATTGAAAAGATGCCACTGGTGCCGATTGTAGTCATCATCACCCCATTCGCTTAGCGACAAATGTGAAAATACCCCCGCCACCTTGAGATTGCGCAGGCCGGCAATTGTTTCGATCATGCATAAGGCTTCATGATGCAGGGTGCCGCCTCGTCCCATACCGGTATCGACTTCTATGTGAACCGGAACTATTGTACCCTCTTCAGCCGCCCGCCTGTTAAGTTCACAGGCAAAATGAAGATCCGAAACGGAAGGGATCAAGTTGTATTTAATGATCTCTTCTACTTCTGAAATGGTTGCAGGGCTGAGGATAATAACAGGCGCATCGATACCGCTTATCCGCAACTGAATCCCTTCATCCGCATTTGCCACGCCGAGACAGAAAACTCCGTTTTTCAGCGCCGCCCTGGATATTTCGATCGCTCCATGGCCATATGCATCAGCCTTTACAACCTGCATCACTTTCACACCCGGAGTGATAAGCCGCCTTATCTCATTCCAGTTATGGCGGAAACAATCAAGATCTATCTCCACCCAGCTTCTGTATTTTCGCGTATCAGCCATCCCGATGCCCACTGTAAATTATAAACCAGTTTTTACGTACCACGGGGCTTATTAACAGCAAATCGCCATCAAATAAAGTTCTATTTTTTGGTCATGGTGAAGACACCATCCCAGCCTGACTCGGGCGGGGCTGTTCTCAGTTCCTCGCATCTTTTTATATACATTTCTGAGGCATAATCATCGGATTTGATTTCAAGGACCTTTCGGAAGCACGCTACGGCATCATCCCAGAGACACTGCCGGTAGTTCGAAAGTCCCTCTTCAAAGATGCGGACGAACTCTATTTCTGTCCCATCGCCATTGCGCGGGCCGCGCAGCTCGAAAATTTTCACAGGCAGAATTTTTCCCTTAACCCGAACTGCATCCAGCTCACGGCACAAGAATACTTCTTTTACCGCTTCATAGGTAAATTCGCTTATCACGATATTCGTCCCGTATTCTTTATTTATTCCTTCAAGGCGGGATCCAAGATTGACACTGTCTCCCATGACAGTGTAATCGAAACGCATCTGGGAGCCCATATTACCCACTACCATATCTCCCGAGTTTATGCCGATGCCTATATTGAGAACCGGCCTACCCTCCCGGCTCCACTTAACCTGAAGATTTTTAAGTTCCTTCATCATGTCCAAAGCCGTCCGGCAGGCGCGAATCGCGTGGTCAGGCTGATCGAGGGGAGCACCGTACACCGCCATTATGGCATCCCCCATGTACTTGTCAAGAAGCCCATCGTACTGAAAAACCTTATCTGTCATCGCGGTGAGGTATTCATTAAGGAGTTTTACCAATTCCTCCGGCGTCAATTTCTCGGAAACCGTCGTAAAGCCCCTGATATCCGAAAAAAGAACCGTCAGATCCTTTTTATCTCCGCCCAGCTTCAATTTTGATGGATTCTTCAGCATCTCGTTAATAACGGACGCAGTCAGATAATATTGGAAGGCGCCTCTGATCTTTTTCTTTTCCCTCTCTTCCGTTACATACTTGTAAATAGTAATCCCCACGTATACGAAAAGAATGGTAAGCACCGGATACACCATGTTCAGCCAGAAATTCCAGCCGGCAAAAACAAAGCGGTTGAAAACGATGTAGGCCAATGCAAGGATGAGGGCGAACAATAAACCCGTAACTGCCCTGAATCTTGATAACACAGGAACAAGGACAAAACCCAGGATGATTACAGCAAGTATATCGAAAATGGCAGTCCAGCCCGGTCTTTTGATAAAATCCTTATGAAGGATATTGTCAATTACAGTCGCATGTATTTCAACTCCCGGATATACGGGACTGAAAGGAGTCACTCTGAGATCATAAATACCTGTTGCCGTGGCGCCTACAAGAACGATCTTGTTTTCGAAAAGCGCCGGATCGAGCCGGCCGTGAATAATATCCGTTACTGAATAAAATGGAAAGGTTCCTGCCGGCCCCCTGTAATTTATCAACATTCTCCCCCCCTCATCAGTGGGGATGAGGGTGTCTCCCAGGACCAGTTCCTCAATCCCGAGTTCTGAAATGGTTGCGGCCAGAAGGGGCCAGTCGGCATATACCATGAGGGCGGCCAGAGCAAGAGAGGGATACAGCTGATCCCGGAAGGCGATCGCGAGCGGTGACCACCGGTTCGTACCGTCCACATCGGGAAATGCATTAAAGTATCCCGCGTTTTCGGCAGTTTCGGCCAGAGGACCTATGTTCGCTGCCGCTGCATATGCCCTGGGGATAAAAGATGCATCCGGCTCTCCCAGAAGACGTATCGCCTGATACTGCGAGCCGGCAATATTTTCTGCACCGATTTCTATATCTTTATCACTCAAATGAGCGGCTTCTTCACCGCTGGTATAAAAAAAGTACCCAAGTGTGACATTTCCCGCATTTCCGATAGATTGCGCAAGAACGCTGTCGGTACTTGCATTCCGTTTGCGGTTTTCGAGAATCTCATCGATACGGCTGTCTTGAAATCCCATTTTTTCGAGCTCATTCGATATCCCTGCGATCTCCGCCAGTCCTGAATTATCATCCGGCTCGGCAAATACAATATCGAATCCCACCGCTTTCGCACCATATTCGTGCAGACGATCTACAAGCGCCGCAATCACCGTTCTTCTCCAGGGCCATCGTCCAAGCTCGCTTATGCTCTTTTCGTCAATCGTTGCGATTACCGTCTCGCCGCCTGTGGGTTCGACACCCCGCGACAGAAAACGCAAATCAAGGGCTTTCAGTTCCATGAATTCGAAAAAAGGAACCCGCAGAAAATATGAAACAAGGATTGCAAAAACGACAAGGACAGCTATTTTAAAAGGAGAAACCGTTGCAAGATATTTCAGAATTCTTTTCATAAGGAAGCCTCTCCAAAGCGAAATGAAGGAAAATAGTATCAGATGGCGTACCAAAGTCAAGATAAAGGAAAAAAGAGGAAAAATGCTTAAAAAACGTGTATCTCAAAACCTTATTTGAAAGTTTATTCGTCTTGACAAGAAACCTTTCTTACGATAGAGAGCAGTTTCACAAAATCCGAACGCCGATGTAGCTCAGCTGGTAGAGCAACTGATTCGTAATCAGTAGGTCCGCGGTTCGAATCCGCGCATCGGCTCCAGATATCAAAGGGTTATGTTTTATGTATTACCCTTTTTTTTTGCTTTTAGGTCCACGTTGAGTTCACACATAGATGAACTGTATTTTACAACTCCACCTACAGTGCCCCGAACAGATTCCCGTTCTTCCACAAAATCGAATCCAGTCCAGATACCAATGGACTTGAGGACACTTTCCTGTGGATGATACTTTTTGAAGATCTTAAAATAGTAGGCAGCTTCCTTGCCGTTTATGACAGCATGAGGATTTTCATGTTTGATTCGTTCATACTCTTCGTCACTTATTTCTGCTTCAGCAAGTTTTTCTCCCAGGCTTTCACATCCAGCTCCTTGAGTATATTGAACTTTATATCTCCATAGAATTTCTTCGGGGAGATAATCTGTGTATTCAAAAGACTTACGAAGAATCCACTTTTCGATTTTTTTACCATTATGCTCATGTATTTTAAACTCGGGTGGTATCTTCATGGCAAGATCTACCATTGCAACATCAAGAAAGGGAACCCGCAGTTCGAGACTGAATAGCATCCCCATCCGATCCGCCCGCTGCAGGTTGATATTATGAAGGCCAGCAAGCAACCGACGCGTCTCCATGTTCACGGCGTCGAAAGGAAAATTTTTCATATAATGATACCCGGCAAACACCTCGTCAGCACCCTCACCGGTGAGAACAACCGTCACATGCTCGGCCGCTAGTTTACATGTGAAATAACAGGGGACGGCACATCGCACGAGTGATGGATCATAACTTTCCAACTTTTTAATTACTGTGGGCAGGGACTTGTAATAATCCTCTTCAGTAAAAATCAGCTCGTGATGAGTCGACTGAATATGTTCGGCGGCTATTCGGGCAGCTTTGATGTCGTCACTCACATCTCCGCTTTCATCCGCCATACCTACGGCAAAAGTATGAAGATGAGGAATTTCATCCGCAGCTATGGCGGCAATGAGGCTGCTATCCAGACCTCCACTGCAAAAAGATCCCACCGGAATCGTCGGATCGGCAAGCAGACGTTTTCTAACAGCATCGATAAACCTCTTCCGAATCAGGGCACAGGCATCATCACAGTTGGTTACCAAGGAATCTTGGATCTCGGGAACACGGTAATACTGGACGAACCCATCTTCCGGCGTGTAATAGTGCCCCGCCGGGAACTCATGGACTTCATTCACCCCTGCAAAGCTCATAGCACCTAGCTCAGAGCTGAAATATAGCTTATCATGAAGATACCCGTAGTAAAGAGGCTTGATTCCAATGGGGTCACGGGCCAGCATGAACATATCGTCATCGAAAAGGGCAAAGGAAAACATACCATCCAGGTCAACAACGCACTCAGGACCTTTTTCCTGGAACAGATGCAGGATGACCTCCGTGTCTGAATTGGTTTGAAAAGAATATTTCTGTGATAAATGCTCTCTCAATTTTTTAAAATTGTAAATTTCTCCGTTACAGATGATTCCCTTCCTGCCATCCTGCGTCAGGATGGGTTGATGTCCCAGAGCAACATCAACAATAGATAATCTCGTATGCCCCAGCACCATTTGCTCATGACTGTAGATCCCTCTGTCATTCGGACCTCGATGCTCAAGTGCATCTAACATTTTCGAAATCGTCGTTTCATCATTGAGGCCAAAGCATCCTGCCAACCCGCACATAAAATCCTCCTTTTTGAAGTTAATACGATATAAGGGACACTGCCCCATCGCAACATTCCACACCACGTAGCGCAATAATCATACCGCGATGATGGTTCTGCTAATATGATGATATCTCTTATTATTTGTATTGAAATCTTTAATCTGTATATCTGAAATATTACAATTTCGTGGAATTAAGCAGATAATCCTACATGTTCGAGGCACGCAATATCCCAGAATAGACTCGTTTTTGATGAGACTGGTTGTTGACGTAAGATGCTTTGAATGGACACCAAAAGTGCTGTAAAAGAGATGATGGAGGTGTCTAAATGGAAAGAATTCCCAATGCAGTATACACAAAGGAGCTTCGGGAAGAAGCTGTGAAACTGGTAATGGACGAGGGATTAACAATACCTGAAGTGGGGCGAAGACTATCAATTCCGAAATCAA
>Ga0172382_10001279_pt1 | contig 45335 bp, 47 predicted proteins | sample Leawel138RmetaG_FD_122245 | JGI IMG/M metagenome (GOLD analysis project Ga0172382, IMG submission 122245) | Leachate microbial communities from a municipal landfill in Southern Ontario, Canada - Leachate well 138R metaG | ecosystem: Engineered > Solid waste > Landfill > Unclassified | place...
GCTGTTGTTCTTCGCGATTCCGAACCGGAAAAGCCTGTCGGCTTTTTCCGAAATCGCTTCAGGCCCGGGCTTATCGGGCACGGGGCGGGCGCGTCAACCGCCATGGCCGCCCGCTCTCAGCCGGTCAGCCGCGCCATCCGCTCGACCGCCAGCACATAGCCCTGCACGCCGCAACCGGCGATCACCGCGTCGGCGCGGGCGCTGACGTAGGAATGATGCCGGAACGGCTCGCGCTTGTGGATGTTCGAGACATGCACCTCGATCACCGGCCCGTCATAGGCGTTGAGCGCATCCAGCAGCGCCACCGAGGTATGGGTGAACGCCGCCGGGTTGATGACGATTCCCGCCGCCGTATTTCGCGCTTCGTGAATCCAGTCGATCAGCTCGTATTCCCGGTTCGACTGGTGGAACCGCAGCGCCAGCCCGTGCGCCCCCGCCGCCGCCCGGCAGGCCGCCTCGACATCCGCCAGCGTCTCATGCCCGTAGATCTCGGGCTGGCGCTGGCCCAGCAGGTTCAGGTTGGGGCCGTTCAGAATGAAGATCGTGCCCGCCATCGCGCCCTCCCCCGGTTCAGAAATTCGCCGTCACGCCGGGCAGGCGCAATTCCTTGATCAGGTCGCGCACTTCCTGCCTTGCGGCGATGTTCGAGATGTTGAGGTTCTCGACCCCCACGTCGCGCAGATCCAGCAGCGTCAGCCCGCGCGGGAACAGCTCGCGGAAGATCACCCGTTCCGAGAACCCGGGCGCGACGCGGAAGCCGATCCGCCGGGACAGGTCTTCCAGCGCCTTGCCCACCTTCTTCTTGTTGTGCATCTGCTGCGCGCCCAGCCGGTTCCTGAGCACGATCCAGTCGATCGGCTTCAGCCCGGCCTGCGCGCGCAACTGCCGGGCGTGCCAGACCATCTCGGAATAGATCGAGGGGCCCAGAACCTTGCCGGTCTCGGCATCCACCCGCGCCAGCAGGTCGAAGTCGATGAAACTGTCGTTCAACGGCGTGATCAGCGTATCGGCCAGCGAATGGGCCAGCTGGCTGAGGCGGGTATGCGAGCCGGGACAGTCGATGATGATGAAGTCGCTTGCGGTCTCCAGCCCCGCCATGGCGGCGGAAAGCCGGTGATCATAGGGATTTTCGCCCGGCCCCATGCGGTCGCGATCCACCTCGGGCAGGTCGCGCAGGTCCGGCATCGGCAGGTCGAGCCCCTGTTTCGCGGCAAAGGCCCGGCGGTTCTCGACATAGCGCCCGAACGACCGCTGCCGCAGGTCGAGGTCGAGCGCGCCGACCCGGTGGCCCATCCGCGCCAGCGCCGTGGCGACATGCATCGAGGTGGTCGATTTGCCCGATCCGCCCTTCTCGTTACCCACAACGATGATATGCGCCACGACCGTCACCCCGCCCGGAATCGAAAGGCGCGCCAGAGACCCGGCGCGCCAGCACTATATGTTGTGGACCCCCGCAAGGGAAGCACCAAGCGTTCAGAAACCGAGCCCGGCGTACTTGTTCTTGAACTTCGACACGCGGCCGCCGGTGTCCATCAGCTTCTGGCTGCCGCCGGTCCAGGCCGGATGCGCCAGCGGGTCGATTTCCAGCGCAAGCTGGTCGCCTTCCTTGCCCCAGGTCGAACGCACCTGGAACACGCTGCCGTCGGTCATCTTGACGTCGATCAGATGATACTCGGGATGGATGTCTTTTTTCATCGGTCCGCTCCTCACGCCCCGGCGTCGGCTTTGGGTTTGTAGTTGGACATTTCCGCGATCCGGGCGGATTTGCCGCGGCGCGAACGCAGGTAGTAAAGCTTGGCGCGGCGCACCTTGCCGCGGCGGACGACCTCGATCGAGTCGATATTGGTCGAATAGAGGGGGAACACCCGCTCCACCCCTTCGCCGAAGGAGATCTTGCGCACGGTGAACGAGGCACCGATGCCGCCGCCATTGCGCGAGATGCAGACGCCTTCGTAGTTCTGCACGCGCGAACGGGTGCCCTCGGTCACCTTGTAGCCGACCCGCACGGTGTCGCCGGCCTTGAAATCCGGGATGGTCTTGCCGAGCGCGGCAATCTGCTCCGCCTCGATCTGGGCGATCAGGTTCATGGCCCTGGTCCTTTCACTGGCTCGCGGTTTGCCCGCGAAGATGATGCTGCCTCAGAGCTCTTGGTCTTCATCCGGGTTCCCACCATGCGCCGCATGGTAAGCCCGCCAGAGATCAGGCCGGCGTTCCTTTGTCAGCCTTTCGGCCATTGCCCGCCGCCACAGGGCGATCTTCGCGTGATGGCCGGACAGAAGAACCTCCGGTATCGCGCGGCCCTGCCAGAGGGCGGGTCTGGTATACTGCGGAAACTCCAGAAGCCCCTCCGAAAAGCTTTCCTCTTCGGTGGACGACTGATTCCCGAGCACGCGGGGTATAAGCCGCACCGTCGCGTCGATCAAGGCCATTGCGGCGATCTCGCCCCCGGTCAGGACGAAATCGCCCAGGCTGACCTCCTCGACGGCGTATTCCTCCAGCACCCGCTCATCGACGCCCTCGAACCGGCCGCACAGCAGCGTGATCCCCCCGGCCGCCGCGAAGCGCCGCGCCATGGCCTGGTCGAGGCGCCGCCCGCGCGGCGACAGATAGATCACCGGCCAGCGCGCCCGGTCGGCAGGCGTGCCGATGGCGGCCTGATCGAAGGCGCGGCCGACCACATCGGCGCGCAGCACCATGCCCGCGCCGCCGCCCGCCGGGGTGTCATCGACGTTGCGGTGCCTGCCCTCGCCGAAGGGCCGCAGGTCGATGGTCTCCAGCGCCCAGAGCCCGGCCTCCAGCGCCTTGCCGGTCAGCGACAGGCCCAGCGCCCCGGGAAACGCCTCGGGAAACAGCGTGACGACCTTGGCGCACCACGCGCCCCGGAGCCGCGGCCGCTCCGCCATCAGGTCGCGGGGGCTGAGCGAGGCCGAGATGCTCAGCCGCCCGTGGGATTTCGCCGGTCCGTCACCCATCGCCCGCGCCCTCCCTTTCTCCGACCCGGCCCTTCATCTTGCCGAAAATACTCATTCGACAGTGCCACCCGCACCACCCCGGGGCGGAGGCGCCTACCCGATCAGCCCCTCGGGCGGGTCGGCGACGATCCGTCCCGCGGCGATATCCACCGTCGGCACCGCCGCCAGCGTGAACGGCAGCAGCACCGGCGCGGCCAGCCCCGGCCCGGCGATCTCCAGCAGGTCCGAGGCGCCATGGTTGTGCACCGCGCGCACCGTCCCCAGCACAAGGCCGCCGGTATCGACCACCTCAAGCCCGATCAGGTCGGCGTGGTAATATTCGTCGTCCGGCAGCGTCGGCAGCCGGTCGCGGTCGGCGTAAAGCTGAAGGCCCTTGAGCGCGTCGGCCTGTTCCTTGGTCGCCACGCCCGAAAGCCGCGCCGTCAGCCCGTTCGCGGTCCGGCCGGTCAGCACCACGTCGAAGCGGCGCGAACCGTCCCCGGACCACAGCGGGGTGTAATCCGCGATGGCGGCAGGGTCCGAGCAGAAGCTTTTCAGCCGCACCTCGCCCCGCACCCCGTAGGCCCCGGCCAGCGCGCCGACGCAGACCCGATCGGGCTTCTCATCCGTCATCGCCAGCCCCCGCAACCGTCCGGCGACGGGCAGCGGGAGCCGCCCGCCCGCGACGGATCATTCCGCCGCGCCCGCCTCTTCGACCTTGGCGGCCTTCTCGGCGGCGCGCTCGGTCGCCTTCTTGCCGGGGGTGCCCTTCTTGAGGTTCTGCCGCTCGGGCTTGGTGCGCAGGCCCGCGGCTTCGAGGAAACGCGCCACGCGGTCGGTCGGCTGGGCGCCCTGCGACAGCCAGTGCTGCACGCGCTCAAGGTTCATCTTCACCCGGTCCTCGCTGTCCTTCGCCAGGAGCGGGTTGTAGGTGCCCAGCTTTTCGAGATAGCGCCCGTCGCGCGGCATGCGCGAGTCGGAAGCGACGATCGAGTAATACGGACGCTTCTTGGAACCCCCGCGGGCAAGACGGATCTTCATGGCCATTTCGGTTACTCCTCTGGATGGCTGATTGCCGGGCAAATGCCGGTCATTGCTTGAGTTTCTCGTGGTGCCTGATAACTTCGGAGATGATGAAGTTCAGGAATTTCCGGGCGAATTCCGGCGCGAGGTCGGCTTCCTCGGCCAGTCGTTCCAGCCGCTCGATCTGCCGCGCCTCGCGCGCCGGGTCCGAGGGCGGCAGGTCGTGCGCGGCCTTGAGCCGCCCGACCGATTGCGTGTGCTTGAAGCGCTCGGCCAGCGTATAGACGAGGATCGCGTCGAGCCGGTCGATGCTCTCGCGATGATCCTTGAGCAGGTCGGCGGCGCGGGTGCTGGTATCGGTCATGCGGGCCTCCCATGGGGCTGCGGCGGGCGGGCCGCCTCCGGCCAGTGGCGCCAGACCTGGCAGATGTCGCCCGAGGCGTCGGCCAGGTCGGCCTCGCGCCGGGCGCCCAGCCGCTCGGCGACCCGGATCGAGCGGGTGTTGGGCGGGTCGATGTAGCTCACCAGCGCGGGCAGGCCCATCGGGCCGATGGCGTGGTCACGGGCGGCGGCCGCCGCCTCGGTCGCGTAGCCCTGCCCCTCGGCCCCGGGCAGGAAAAACCAGCCCAGCTCCGGCTCGCGGTCGCCGGGCTCAAAGCCGACGCCGGTGAAGCCGACCACCTCGCCGCCGTCGCGGTGCTCCACCGTCCAGTAGCCGTGGCCGCGCAGCAGCCAGACGCCCGTGGCGGCAGCGAATTCGCGGATCGCGTCGTCGCGGCCGAACGGGCCGCCCATATGCACTGCGCGGGCATCGGTCAGGACCGCGGCCCATGCCTCGAAATCCCCGAGCCGCGGCCCGCGCAGCACCAGCCGCGCCGTCTCCAGCCGCGGCAGTTGCGCGGCGAGCCGGTCGGCGAACGCCGCCGCCGGGCCGGGAATGGGGATCTCGTGCGGCGCGATCATCGCTTCTTCCCGAACCCCAGACCGGAGAGCCCCGAGGGCAGCGACATGCCGCGCGGCATCGCCATCGGCGCCGCCGTGGCCGCACCCTGCTGCATCCCCTTGGCAAGCTGCTGCAACTCCTCGGGCGACATCTTCGACGGGTCGGGCATCCCCTTGCCCAGCATGCCCTTCATCGCCTGCTTGAGCATCCCGCCCTTGCCCATCTTCTTCATCATGTCGGCCATCTGCCGGTGCATCTTGAGCAGCCGGTTCAGTTCCGCCACGTCAAGGCCCGCGCCCGCCGCGATCCGCTTCTTGCGGCTGGCCTGCAACAGGTCGGGACTGGCGCGCTCCTTCCTGGTCATCGACTGGATCAGTGCGATCTGGCGGCGGATCATCCTGTCGTCGAAACCCGCGCTTTCCGCCTGTTTCGCGGCCTTGCCCATGCCGGGCAGCATCCCCATCAGGCCCTGCATCCCGCCCATCTTCAGCATCTGCTCAAGCTGCATCCGCAGGTCGTTCATGTTGAACTGACCCTTCTGGAACCGCTTCATCATGCGTTCGGCCTGCTGGGCCTCGATGGTCTCCTGCGCCTTTTCCACCAGCGCGACGATATCGCCCATGCCGAGGATGCGGCCCGCGATCCGGTCGGGTTCGAACGGCTCCAGCGCATCGGTCTTTTCGCCGAGGCCGACGAAGCGGATCGGCTTGCCGGTGACGGCGCGCATCGACAGCGCGGCCCCACCGCGCCCGTCGCCGTCCATCCGGGTCAGCACGACGCCGGTGATGCCGACCTTGCCGTCGAACTCCGCCGCCACGTTCACCGCGTCCTGCCCGGTCAGGCCGTCGACCACCAGCAGGGTCTCGCGCGGGTTGGCCACGTCGCGGACGGCCTGCACCTCATCCATCAGCACTTCGTCGATGTGCAGCCGCCCGGCGGTGTCGAGCAGATAGACGTCGTAGCCGCCGAGGCTGGCCTGCGTCTTCGCGCGTTTCGCGATCTGCACCGCCGATTCGCCCTTGACGATCGGCAGCGTGTCCACCCCGATCTGCGTCCCGAGGATCGCAAGCTGTTCCATCGCCGCCGGGCGGTTGGTGTCGAGGCTGGCCATCAGCACCCGCTTGCCCTCGCGCTCGGTCAGGCGGCGGGCGAGTTTCGCGGTGGTGGTGGTCTTGCCCGAGCCTTGCAGGCCCACCATCAGGATCGGCGCGGGCGGGTTGTCGATCTTGAGCTTGCCGGGGTCGGTGTCGCCCGACAGCACATGGATCAGCTCGTCATGGACGATCTTGACGACCTGCTGGCCCGGGGTGATGGATTTCGTCACCGCCTGCCCGGTGGCCTTGTCCTGCACCCGCTTGATGAAGTCGCGCGCCACGGGCAGGGAAACGTCGGCCTCCAGCAGCGCCACCCGCACCTCGCGCAGGGCGGTGGCCACGTCGGCATCGGTCAGCGCACCCTGTCTGGTCAGCCGGTCGAACACGCCGCCAAGGCGTTCGGACAGGTTCTCGAACATCGCGTGGCCTCCTTCTGCCGTGCCCACCGACCCCATATGGGGGCCGCCCTAATGCCGATCACACCCGTGGGCGAATCATCGCTGACGGGTGGCGATCCCCGCAACGCGGCGGGGACCGGAAGGTGTGACGCCTCCGGGTATCGGGGGTGCGGATATTGGGGATGGGGGACGGAGTCAAGAAAAAGCGTACGGGCGAAAGCGTGCGGCAGTTTGCCGGAACAGGTTCCGGCAAGCCTCCGGCGGGGCGCGGCCGGGCAAGGGGCCCGGCCGCGCATTTCGCGTTTGCACAGGGATGGCAGGTTCAGGCGGCCAGTGCCTCGACCTGCTCCCCGGCCCGGTTCATGGCGCCTTCGCGGTCGAACAGGATGGCGTCGGCGGCGACGAACCGCACATCGGTGATGCCGAAGAAGCCCAGCATGTGGCGCACCCAGCCCGAGGCGAAATCCACCTCGCTGCCCAGTCTGGTGCCGTCCGAGGACAGCGCGATGATGGCGCGCTTGCCCTTGATCAGCCCTTCGGGACCGGCTTCGGTATAGCGGAACGTCAGGCCGTTGCGGGCGAGGTGGTCGAACCACGACTTCAGTTGCGCGGGCACGCCGAAGTTGTAGATCGGCAGGCCGATCACCAGCACGTCGGCGGCCTGCACCTCGGCCAGCAGGGTGTCGGCAAGGGCGAGGGCCTCATGCTGGCCGGGATCGCGGTCGGCCTCGGGGGTGAAGGCGGCGCCGATCCAGCCGCCATCGATCAGCGGCATCCCGGCCGAGATGTCGCGGGTGGTGACGGTGGCCCCGCCCTGGGCGGTCAGCCGGGCGGTTATGCGGTCCAGCAGTCCGGCGGAAACCGAGTTCTCGCCCTTGATGGAGGTGTCGATGCGCAGGATATGGGTCATGGGTCGGTCCTGTTGATTGCGGGGGGCGGATGTGTCCGCCGTCAACCGATCAGATCGCCCTCCCGGACCGTCAGGAAAACCGCCGCCCGCGCACCGGGGCTGTGCAATGATGCACAGGGGGGCCTTTCCAATCCCTGACAAACCCTTAATGCCGCCGCCCAACCCATTGATCATGAATCATTCTCACATATCTCGCGCCTGGGACAGGGTGGCCCGCCTACGCCAGATACCCCCGGAACGCCTCGATCACCTTCGCGTAGACCTCGCGTTTGAACGGCACGATGCTGGCCAGCATCTCGTCGGGGCCGATCCAGCGCCAGCGCGAGAATTCCGGGTGGTCGGTGTCGATGCGGATCAGCGCGTCGTCGCCGGTGAAGCGATAGAGATACCACTTCTGCTTCTGCCCCCGGTAGCGCCCCTTCCAGACCTTGCCCATCAGTTCGGGCGGCAGGTCGTAGACCAGCCAGTCCGGCGCCTTGGCCAGGAACTCCACCGCCTCGGGCGGCACGCCGGTTTCTTCGCGCAATTCGCGCAGGGCGGCGGCGCGGGGCTTCTCGCCCGGGTCGATCCCGCCCTGCGGCATCTGCCAGGCGGGGGCGGCGGTGTCGCGGCGCTGCCCGGCGAAGATCAGCCCCCGGGGGTTGATCAGCACCACGCCGACGCAGGGCCGGTAGGGCAGGTCTCCGGCCTCCATCCCCGTCACTGCTGCGCCGGCAGCGCGATGGCCGACAGCCCGCGCAGGATGTCGATGGCATAGGCAAGCTGGTAGTCTTCTTCCCGCAGCCGGGCCGAGGCTTCGGCGCGTTCGGTCTCCTCCTCCATCAGGCGGCGCTCGTCCTCGGTCATCGCCTCGTTCGACAGGCTGCCGCGCAGTTCGGCCTCGGACCGGCCGCGGGAGAGGGGGCCATTGTCTTCGGCCTCGGCGGCGCGGCGCGGCGGCTGTTGCACGATGATGTCGGGCGTGACGCCCAGCGCCTGGATCGAGCGGCCGGAGGGCGTGTAGTAGCGCGAGGTGGTCAGCCGCATCGCCCCGTCGCCCCTGAGCGGGATCACCGACTGGACCGAGCCCTTGCCGAAGGTCTTGGTGCCGACGACGATGGCCCGGCGGTGGTCCTGAAGCGCGCCCGCGACGATCTCGGAGGCCGAGGCCGAGCCGCCGTTCACCAGCACGACGATGGGCTTGCCTTCGGCCAGATCGCCGGGCCGCGCGTTGAAACGTTCGCCGTCGCCCGGATTGCGGCCACGGGTCGAGACGACCTCGCCCTGTTCGAGGAAAGCGTCCGACACCCGGATCGCCTGCGTCAGCAGCCCGCCGGGGTTGTTGCGCAGGTCGAGGACAAAGCCGTTGATGCTGTCCAGCCCGCCCGCCTCCTCGATGGCCTCGTTCAGGCTTGCCTCAAGGTTCGGATAGGTCTGGTCGTTGAAGGTGGTGACGCGCAGCACCACGGTATCGCCCTCGACCCGGGTGCGCACGGCGGTCAGCTTGATCGTGTCGCGGATGATCGACACGTCGAAGGGTTCGGGTTCGGTCTCGCGCACGACGGTGATGACGATCTCGGAGCCGACCGGGCCGCGCATCATCTCGACCGCCTGGTCGAGCGTGAGGCCCAGCACCGATTCGCCGTCCACATGGGTGATGAAGTCGCCCGCCTCGATCCCGGCCGCATCGGCCGGGGTGTCGTCGATCGGCGAGACCACCTTGACGAAACCGTCTTCCTGCGTGACCTCGATCCCGAGGCCGCCGAACTCGCCCCTTGTCTGCACCTGCATGTCGTCGAACGCCTTGGGCGGCAGGTAGGCGGAATGCGGGTCGAGCGAGGTCAGCATCCCGTTGATCGCCGCCTCGATCAGGTCGGCGGGCTCCACCTCTTCGACATATTGGGCGCGGATGCGTTCGAATATGTCGCCGAACAGGTCGAGCTGCTGGTAGACCGAGGCGTTCCGCGCCGTCTCCTGCGCGATCAGCGGCCCCGCCACCTGTGTCGCGATCAGTGCCCCGGCCACGGTGCCGCCCAGCGCGGCCATCACGAATTTCCTCATGGTCCCGTCCTATTCCCCGCCCTGTTCCCGCGTTCCGGCGAACCACCCTGAAGGGTCCACCGGCTCCGCACCCTGTCTGATCTCGATATAAAGCGTTTCCGAGCCGCTCGCGCCAGTCCCGTTTCGCAGATCGTCCCAGAACTCTTGCGCGCCCGGCTCCACGCCGCCCATCAGACCGAGGGGCGCGCCCCGCGCGACCACCTCTCCGACCTCACCGTAAACCGTCCCGAGCCCGGCCAGAACCAGAAGATAGCCCGCGCCGGGTTCGAGTATCATCACATTTCCGTAGTCGAGCAGCGGGCCGCGATAGCGGATCGTGCCCGCCCAGGGCGCGCTGACCAGCGCATGGGGCCGGGTGGCGATCACCAGGCCGGGGCGGTGGATGCCCGCGGCGTCGGCTTCGCCCGCGCGGCGCAGCAGGGTGCCGAACACCGGCAGCGGCAGCCGCCCCTGCGCGCCCTCGAAGTCCAGCACGCTGTCGTCGCCCAGCGCCGCGTCGAGATCGGGGCGCAGCGCGAAGGTCAGGGTGTCGAGCGTGTCGACATCCTCGACCAGCGCGCGCAGGGTCTCGGGGTCGTCGATGAAGCGGCGCGGCAGTTCGCCCCGGTCGGCGATGGCCTGCGACAGCGCGGTGCGGGCCAGCTGCGCGGCGGTAAGCCCGCGTTCCAGCGCCGCCGCCGCCGCCGCCTGGCTTTCGCGCAACGCCGCGACCTCCTGCAACTCGGCACGCAGCGTGTCGGCCTCGGCCTGGAGCGCGGGGGTGACCTCGGCCAGCATCATCCCCGACCGCGCGGTGCCCAGCGGTCCGGTGGGGTGCAACAGCAGCAGCGGCCCCGGATCGGCCCTGATCCCCGAAAGCACGCCCAGAAGCTGCGACACCCGCTCGCTCCGCGCCTCGAAGCGCATGGTCAGCGCGGTTTCGCGAATCGTCGCCTGCCGCAGCGCGTCGCGCAGCGCGGCCATGCCCTCCTCGTAGGCGAGGATGGTGCGGCTGAGCGCGGCCACCTGATCGCGGCCGCCGGTGGCGGATTCGAGCGCGGCGATGGCCCCGGCCAGCGCCCCGGCGGCGGCGCGGGCGCGTTCCGCCGGGCCGCCTTCGTCCGCCCGTCCGCCGGTCGCGAGCGCGGCAGTCAGGCAAAGGGCGAGGGCGGCGCGGCGGATCATCGCTCGATCAGGCTCCGGCCAATCAGACTCTGGCCGGTCATCTCGGGCGGCTGCGGCAGGCCCATCAGGGCAAGGATCGTCGGCGCGATATCGGCAAGCCGCCCGTCGCGCAGCCGCGCGCCTGCCGGGCCGCCGATCAGCGCCACCGGCACCGGGTTCGTCGTATGCGCGGTATGCGGCCCGCCGGTGGCCGGGTCGGTCATCATCTCGCAGTTGCCGTGGTCGGCGGTCAGCAGCATCGCCCCCCCGGCGGCCTCCAGCGCGGGCAGGACGCGGGCAAGGCCCCGGTCCACCGCCTCGCAGGCGGCGATGGCGGCGGGCAGGCTGCCGGTATGGCCCACCATGTCGGGATTGGCGTAGTTGACCACGATCAGGTCGTAGCCCGCGCCGATCGCCGCCACCAGCCGGTCGGTCACCTCACCGGCCGCCATTTCCGGTTGCAGATCGTAGGTCGCGACCTTGGGCGAAGGGGCCATATGGCGGTCCTCGCCGTCCTCCGGCGCCTCGCGGCCACCATTGAGGAAGAAGGTGACATGGGGGTATTTCTCGGTCTCGGCCAGTCGGAACTGCCGCAGCCCGTGCGCCGCGACCCATGCGCCCAGCGTGTTGACGATGGTCTGTTTGGGAAAGACGGCGGTCATGAAGCGGTCGTGCTCGGTGGAATAGTCCACCATGCCCAAGAGCGCCGCCCATTGCGGCCGGGGGCCGGTGGCGAAGGCGTCGAAGCCGGGCTGGCCGAGCGCCAGCAGGATCTCTCGCGCACGGTCGGCGCGGAAGTTGAGACAGAAGAAACCGTCGCCGTCCTTCGCGCCTTCGTAGCCCGCGATCACCGTGGGCTGGATGAACTCGTCGGTCTCGCCGCGCTGGCTGGCGGCATCGACGGCGCGGGCCGGGTCGATGGCGCGCAGGCCCCCGGCCCGGACCATGGCGGCGAAGGCGCGCTCGACCCTGTCCCAGCGGTGGTCGCGGTCCATCGCCCAGTAGCGGCCGATCACGGTGGCGATGGTCGCGCCTTCGGGCAGGCCCTCGGCCAGTTCGCGGATGAAGGTGATGGCCGAGGTCGGCGCCACGTCGCGCCCGTCGGTGATGGCGTGGATCGCGACCGGCACGCCCGCCGCCGCGACCGCCCGGGCGGCGGCAAGGACATGCTGGATGTGGCCGTGGACGCCGCCGTCCGAGACCACGCCCATCAGATGCGCGGTGCCGCCCGAAGCTTGCAGGGCCGCGATGAAATCCCCCAGCGCCGGGTTTGCGGCGAAGCTGCCGTCCTCGATCGCGAGGTCGATCTGGCCGAGATCCATCGCCACCACCCGGCCCGCGCCGATATTGGTGTGCCCGACCTCGGAATTGCCCATCTGGCCGCTGGGCAGGCCCACGTCGGGGCCATGGGTGACCAGCCGCGCCGTGGGGCAGGTCGCCATCACCCGGTCGAAGGCCGGGGTCGCGGCCAGCGCCGGGGCGTTGGCGCTGCGGTCTGCCGACAGGCCCCAGCCGTCGAGGATGCACAGGACGACGGGGCGCGGGTGTGTCGGGGTCATCGGGGCCTCGTCTGCTCGGATGCGCCCGGTTCTATGCCGTGGGGCGCGCGGAGGCAACGGGGGGTGCGGCAACAGGCCATGACACAGACACGACAGAGGGCAGCGGCCGACCGCGGGGGGCCGCTGCACCGATTGTGATTGGCAGTTTATGGCGCCGGATACCCCTTGCTCAGGGCATGTCGCAACGTTGCAGGAGCGGCCGCCCGGGAGGCGGTCGGCCGCTGCCCGGCGGCGCTGGCGCGCCTTGATTCCGGGCAAGGGAGCCTACAACCCCGCCGCGAACTCCGCGATCTCCCGCGCGAAGCGTTCCGGCTCCTCCAGATGCGGGCTGTGGCCCGAGTGCTCGAAGCACAGCATACGGGCGTCGGGAGCCTCGCGCGCCAGCCATGCGGCGGTTTCCGGCGGGTAGAGTCGGCTTTGCGCGCCGTGGATCGCCAGCATCGGCACCGGCAGCCTGCGCACCGCCTCGCGCATATCGGCCTCGATCAGCGAGGCCCAGATTCCGGCCATCACCGCCGCGTCATTGGCCAGGATCCGCGCCTCCGCCTCGGCCCGCGTCATGCCGGGCGCGTCGCCGCCCCCGGCGAACATCCCCCCGGCGATCATCGCCGCCGCCTGCGGCCAGCAGTCGCGGAACCAGCCGACCTTGGCGCGCGCGCCCCCGGCACCCTGCCGCATCAGGCCCAAGGACCAATCCGGCCCGTTCAGCACCCAGGGACTCATGTCGAGGCTGACCATGCCCGCGACCCGCGCGTGCCCGAAGCGTTCCAGATAGCGCCAGGCCACCGTCGCCCCCATCGACCAGCCGACCAGCAGCACATCCCGCAGGTCGCTGTCGTCGAGCAGCGCCGCCACCGCCTCGGCGGAACGCTCGATCCCCGCCGGGCAGCCGCGCGCCGCGCCGTGGCCGGGTAGATCCGGCGCATGGCAGGCGAAGCCCTCGCCCAGCCGTGCCGCCGCGTCGGCGAACACGTCCCCCGCCATCGTCCAGCCGTGGAGGAAGACAACCGGCCGCACCGTCAAGCCCGGCCCCGGAGCCGCCCGACGACTCCCGTGGGGAAGAAGTAGACCGAGAGGATGAACAGCACGCCGAGCCACAACAGCCAGCGTTCCGGGCTGAGCAGGTCGGGGATCAGCGGCAGGCCGGACGTCGCCTCGGACGCCCGGCCCATCAGGTTCTGGAGGTAGTTCTGCGCCAGAATGACCAGCGTTGCCCCGATCACCGCGCCGTAGATCGTGCCCATGCCGCCGATCACCACCATCAGCAGGATGTCGATCATGATTTCCAGGGACAGGGTGGTGCCCGGCCCGACATAGCGCAGCCAGATCGCGAACAGCGCCCCCGCCAGCGCCGCCACCGCCGCCGACAGGCAGGTGGCCACGGTGCGGTAGAACACCACGCGGTAGCCCACCGCCTCGGCCCGGAAGGCGTTCTCGCGGATCGCCTGCAACACCCGGCCGAAGGGGGAGTTCACCACCCGCAGCAGCATCAGGAACAGCGCGAGACTGGCGAAGAACACCAGATAATAGTTGAGGATGCGCCCGGTGATGCGGGTGCCCAGCACAGGTTCCTCGAAGGGGCGGTAGGCGGGGGTGAGTTCGCGCGGGATCTGGATGTTCATCCCGTCCTCGCCGCCGGTCAGCCACGAAAGCTGCGACACCAGCACGGCCACCGCCGAAGCCACCGCGAGGGTGATCATGGCGAAGAAGATCGCCCGCACCCGCAAGCTGAACAGCGCGATCACGAAGGCGAGCACGACGGAAATCCCGGTCCCGGCCAGCGTCCCCAAGGCCAGCGCGTCCCAGCCCCGGCCCAGATGCACCGTGGCCAGCGCCACCCCGTAGGCGCCGAGACCGAAGAACATGGTATGGGCGAAGCTGACGATCCCGCCGTAGCCCAGGAGCAGGTCGTAGCTCGCCACCAGCACGATGAAGATGCAGATGCGCGCCGCGGTCTCCAGCGCCCGCGAGCCGGGGAAGATGAACGGCGCGAAGGCCAGCGCGAACAGCGCCATCAACAGGATCGCCCCGAGGATCGCCGAACGCGGCCCGTCGCCGGAAAGGAACAGCCTGACCATCATTTCACCTTGATCACGGGCATCATGCCCTGCGGTCGCCACATCAGGATCGCCACCATCAGCCCGATGTTCGACACCAGCGCCAGCTTGGGTTCCAGAAAGGCGGTGTAGTTCTGCAACAGGCCCACCAGCAGCGCGCCGATGAAGGCCCCCTCGACCGAGCCGAGCCCGCCGATGATGACGACGATGAAGACGAGGATCATGATCTCGTTGCCCATATGGGCGGTGATCATCTCCTGATAGAGCGCCCACATCACGCCACCCAGCCCCGCCAGCGCCGATCCGGCGACGAACACGCCGACGAACACCAGCCGCAGCCGGTAGCCCAGCGCCTGCACCATCTCGCCGTTTTCCACGCCCGCCCGGACGATCAGCCCGACCTTGGTGCTGCGCAGCACCCAGCGGATCGCCAGGAACACCGCAAGGCCGAAGCCCACGGCGACCAGCCGATATTTCTCCAAGGCCGCGCCGGCGAAGGTGACCGCGCCCTTGAACGCCTCGGGCCGGGCGATGAAGATCTCGTGCGGGCCCCAGATCACGTAGATCATCTGTTCGGCGACGATCAGCCCACCCATGGTCACGAGGATCTGCTTGAGGTGCGCGCCGTAGACCGGCCGGACGATCACCCGCTCGAAGGCCCATCCCAGCCCGCCGGTGACCAGCATCGCCCCGATCACCGCGGCAATGAGCGCCAGCAGGTTGAGCATCAAGGACGGTGCGCCGGTGAGCGAAGACAGCATCAGCAGCACCGAGACCCCGACGAAGGCCCCGAAGGAGATGAAGGCCCCGTGGCCGAAGTTGATCACATCCATCAGACCGAAGATCAGCGTCATGCCCGAGGCGATGACGAAGATCATCATCCCCATGGCGAGGCCGGAGACGGTCAGCGTCAGCCAGGACGACTGATAGGGGATCAGGAGCCAGCCCAGCAGCACCAGCGCGGGCACCAGAAGCGCGGGCAGCCAGGGTTCCAGCCGCACCATCAGCGGCAGCCGGGTCATGGTCGGGGTATGGTCGGGGGCCGCGGTCATCGGGCGGTCTCCATGCTCAGGCCCATCAGGCGTTCCTGAAGGGCGGGGTCGGCGGCCAGTTCCGCCATGGCGCCGGCCCAGGTGATGCGGCCGTCGTCCATCACCGCCACCCGGTCACCGAGCGCGCGGGCAAGGGCGAAGTTCTGTTCCACCATCAGGATGGTCGCGCCCGCCGCCTTGAGTTCCCGCAGCGCGCGGGCCAGCGTCGAGACGATGGCGGGGGCGAGGCCCTTCGAGGGTTCGTCGATCAGGTAGAGCGCGCGTTCCTCGACCATCGCCCGCGCAGTCGCCAGCATCTGCTTCTGCCCACCGGAGAGGTTGCCCGCGGGCATCTTCCAGAAGGTGCGCAAGGGCGGGAACACGCCCAGCAGCCAGTCGAGCCTTTCGCGGTCGAACGGGCCGGAGGCGGCGGCGAGGATCATGTTCTCCTCGACCGTCAGGTTGGCGAAGATGCCCATGTCCTCGGGCACGATCGCCACGCCCTTGCGGGCGATCGCCGCCGGGGCCAGCCCGGCGATATCGGCGCCGTCGAGCAGGATGCGCCCCTCGCGCGGCTTCCACAGCCCCATGATGGTGCGCAGGGTGGTGGTCTTGCCCGCACCGTTGCGGCCCAGAAGCATGGTCACCTGCCCGCGCGGCACGGTCAGATCGACCCCGTGCAGGATGTGATACTGGGCGATGTCGGTCTTCACGCCCTCAAGCGTCAGGAACGGGTCAGGCATCAACGGGTCAGGCATCGGCGATTTCCTTGCCCATGTAGGCTTCCTGCACGATGGCCGAGGCCATGACCTCGGCGGGCGGGCCGTCCGCGACCAGCGCGCCGTTGTGCAGCACCACGATCCGGTCGGCGAGGGACCGGATCACGTCCATCTTGTGCTCGACCAGGAGCACGGTGGCGGCGGGGTCGGCCTTGATCTCGGCAATGAGGTCGAGGATCACCGGGGCCTCATCCACAGACATCCCCGCCGTGGGCTCGTCGAACATGAAGACCCTGGGTTCGAGCGCGATCATCAGCGCGACCTCCAGCTTGCGCTGGTCGCCATGCGACAGCGCCGAGACCGCCAGGTGCGCCTGCGGCCCCAGCCGCACCCGGTCCAGCACCGCCTCGGCCGCCTCGGTCAGGTCGCGATGCGAGGCCGCCACCGACCACAGGTTGAAGCCGCGCCCGCGCCGGGCCTGCACCACGAGGCGGACGTTCTCCAGCACCGAAAGGCCGGGGAACAGGTTCGTAAGCTGGAACGCCCGCCCCAACCCGCGCCGGGTGCGCGCGGCGACCGACAGCCGGGTGATGTCCTGGCCCTCCAGCAGGACGCTGCCCGCGCTGGCGGCGATCTGGCCCGAGATCAGGTTGAACCAGGTGGTCTTGCCGGCGCCGTTCGGGCCGACGATAGCGGTCAGTTCGCCGGGGCGGAAGGCACAGGTGACGCCATCAACCGCGACATGGCCGCCGAAGCGCACGGTCAGGCCGCGCGTTTCCAGCGAGGGTCCGGGTGTCATGGGGGGGTCCGTTTGCAAAGGGGGGGCGGACCAGCCGCCCCCGATTTCGGGTCACTGGTTGCGGATCGGGATATCCATGTCGTCGATGCCGATCTCGCGCACCAGATCGGGGATGCCCCATTCCACGCCATCCTCGACGCGGATCTTGAAGTGATACATCGCTTGCAGCGCCTGATGGTCGTCGGCGCGGAAGCGCATGGTGCCCTTCGGCGTCTCCCATTCCATGCCCTTCATGGTCTCGATCAGCGCCTCGGTGTCGGTGCCGCCCGCGCGCCGGATCGCCTCGACCGCCGCGAGGCCCGCCGACATGCCGCCCGCGGTGAAGAAGTCGGGGGGCGTGCCGAAGCGGGCGAAGTGCTGTTCCACCAGCCAGTCGTTTACCGGGTTCTGCGGGATTTCGTAGTAATAATAGGTCGCCCCCTCCATGCCGGGGAACTCCCTGTAAGCCTTCATCGCCTCAAGGATATTGCCGCCCGAGGCCAGTTCGATGCCGAAGCGCGACGGGTCCATCGACTGGATCCGGCTCAGCGGGCTGACGCCGCCCGCCCAGATCACGTAGATCTTCTTCTCGCCCTCGACATCGGCCATCGCGTTGAAGATGCGCTCGGCGAAGGGGGTGAAGTCGGTGGCGTCCATGGGGGCGTATTCCTCATGCACGATCTCGGCCGGGGTATTGGCCAGCGCGTCGCGGAACGCCGCCACCCCGTCACGGCCGAAGGCGTAGTCCTGCGCCAGCGTGGCGATCTTCACCCCCTCGCGGCCCAGCGCCACCGCGTTCGACACCGCATCCTGCGAGGAGTTGCGCCCGGTGCGGAAGATGTAGCGGTTCCACGCCTCGCCGGTGATGGAATCGGCAACGGCGGGTTCCACGATCAGGATGCGCTCGTATTCCTCGGCCACCGGCAGCATGGCCAGCGCCACGCCCGAGCCGATCGGCCCGATCGCCAGATGCGCGTCGTCGTCGCCGAAGGCTTCGGCCAGCAGGGCGCGGCCCACGTCGGGGCGAAGCTGGCTGTCCTTCTCGATCACCACGATCTTGCGGCCGTCGATCTCCATCGTGCCGTCCGTCGCGTATTCGAGCCCCATCATCAGCCCGTCATGCGACTGCTTGGCATAGGCTTCCAGCGCGCCGGTCTTGTCATAGACATGGGCGATGCGGATTTCCGCCACCGCCGGGGCCGCGAAAGCGGCAAACGCCGCCACGGCGGCGGCAAGGTTCAGTTTCATGCGATCCTCCCTGACAACATGACGTATGATTCATGTTTCAGGTATTGCTAATGCGAAAGCCGATTCGTGTCAACAACCGAGATTGCGCGACAGGGGCAGCGGCCGCTGCCCGGCAGCGCCGAGGGCCTTGTTCCGTGCGGGAGAACGGGGGGATCAGCCCCGCAGATATCCGATCAGCATCCGGGTCGAGCCGTCGCGGCCCTCCGGTTCCGGCGCGTCGGGGCCAAGCAGCGGCACCAGCGTCTCGGCCAGTTCCTTGCCCAGTTCCACCCCCCACTGGTCAAAGCTGTTGATGCCGAGGATCGCGCCCTCGACGAACACCCGGTGTTCGTAAAGCGCGACCAGCATCCCCAGCGTGGCCGGGGTGAGTTGCGGAATTGCGATGGTGACCGAAGGGCGGTTGCCCGGAAACACCCGGTGACGGGCCTGCCGTTCAAGCTCCGCCCCCTCATGACGCCCGGCAAGCATCGCCCGCGCCGTGTCGAGCGAACGCCCGCGCATCAGCGCCTCGGACTGGGCGAGGCAGTTCGCGACCAGAAGCCGGTGATGGTGGGCCAGCCCGGGTTCGTGCCCCCGCGCGGCGATCAGGAATTCGCAGGGGATCACCCGCGTGCCCTGATGCACAAGCTGCATGAAGGCGTGCTGGCCGTTGGTGCCGGGCTCGCCCCAGACCACCGGGCCGGAATTGCGGGACAGGGGCTTGCCGTCCATCGCCACGCCCTTGCCGTTACTCTCCATCTCAAGCTGCTGGAGATAGGCGGGAAGGCGGGCAAGGCGCTGGCCGTAGGGCAGCACCGCGCGGGTGGCATGGCCGCAGACCTGATTGTGCCACAGGCCGGTGAGTGCCAGCAGCACCGGCAGGTTTTCCGCGAAAGGCGCGGTGCGGAAATGCGCGTCCATCGCCGCGCCGCCCGCGCGGAAGGCGTCGAACCGTTCCGGCCCCACGGCCAGCATCAGCGCCAGCCCCACCGGACCCCAGACCGAATAACGCCCGCCCACATAATCGCCGAAGCCGAACACCCGCTCGGGCGGGATGCCCCATTCCGCCGCCCGTTCCACCGCCGAGGACACCGCGACCATCTGCGCCGACGGATCGGCCGCCCCCGCCGCCAGCCAGTCGCGCAGGGTGGCGGCGTTGGTCATGGTTTCCTGCGTGGTGAAGGTCTTGGAGACGATCACCATCAGCGTGGTTGCCGGGTTCAGCCCGCGCAGCGTGTCGGCGGCATGGGCACCGTCGATGTTCGACAGGAAATGGGTGCGCGGCCCGTCATGATACGGCGCCAGCGCCAGCGTGGCCATGGCCGGGCCAAGGTCCGAACCGCCGATGCCGATACTCACCACATCGGTGACCGGCCCGCCCGGCGCGCGGAACCTGCCCGCCCGGACCGCTTCGCAGAAACTGCGCATCCGGGCGAGGGTGGCCCCGGTCTCCCGCACCCACTCTGCCGGCACTTCAGGCCCCGCCAAGCCGCGCAGCAGCATATGCAGCACGGGGCGGTTTTCGGTTCTGTTGACCGGCTCGCCCGCGAACATGGCGTCGCGCAGGGGGCCGATCCCGGCGCTTTCCGCCAGCCGGATCAGCAGCGCCAGCGTGGCGGCATCGATGTTGGTCTTGGAGAAATCCAGCAACAACCGCCCCGATTCACCGCCCACGCAGGGCAGGCTTGCCGAGAACGCCCCGGTCCGGGCCGGATCGTCGAACAGCGACAGGATCGGCCGGTCCCTGACCTGTGCATGACGGGCGGCAAGTGCGGCCCAGAGGGTTTCGCTGTCCATTCCCGCTTATTCCGCCCAATGCACGGTCGCGTTGTCGAGCAGGGCGCGCACCGGGGCCTTTTCCGGCGGCAGGGTGGCGGCGCGTTCAAGCGCATCGCGCTTTTCGGGGCCGGTGATGAGGATATGGATATGCATCGCCGCCGCCAGCACCCGGGCGCTCAGGGTCAGCCGGGGTTCCGCCACGCCGGGCGCGTGCATCGGCAACACCACGGGCGCGTCGGCGGCAAGGGCCGCCGCCAGGTTGTCACCCCCCGGAAACAGCGAGGCGACATGCATGTCCCCGCCCATCCCCAAGAGCAGCACCGAGATCGGCAGATGCGGCGCAAGGCTTTCGGCCAGCCCCGCCACCGCATCCTGCGGCGCATCGGCGGCAAGGGAGAGCGGCACGAACCGCGCCGCCGCCGCCGGGCCGGTCAGCAGTCGGCCACGGATCAGCCGGGCGTTCGAACGCGGGTCATCCTCGGGCACCCGGCGTTCATCCCCCGGAAAGACCGCGACATTCGCCCAGTCGAGATCGACGCCCGAAAGCGTGTCGAACACCGGCCCCGGCGTGGTTCCCCCGGGCACGCAGAGCGAGGCCCGCCCCTCGCGGCGCAGGAAATCGGCCAGTTGCCCGGCGATCCGGTCGGCCAGCGACAGGAACATCAGTTCCCGGTCGGGATAGTCCTGAAGCTTCATTCGCGTATCTCCCGCCAGCGGCGGCCGTCGCGCTGCATGAGCGCAAGCGCCTCCTCGGGTCCGCTTGACCCCGCCGCATAGGGCCGGGGGGCCGCATCCCCGGCCCATCCGGCGATCGCCGGGTCGGTCCAGGCCCATGCCGCCTCTACCTCGTCGCCGCGCATGAACAGGGTCTGGTTGCCGCGGATCACGTCCATGATGAGCCGTTCATAGGCGTCGGGCATGTCGGAGCCGTCCTCGCCCAGCGCCTCGGCGAAGGACATATCCAGCGGCACCTGCACCAGCCGCATACCGCCGGGGCCGGGTTCCTTGATCATGACCATCAGGTTCATCCCCTCGTTCGGCTGGAGCCGGATCACCAGCACATTCTCGCGCCAGCCGGGCGCATCGTCAAAGATCGAATGCGGCGGCTCGCGGAAGGTCACGGCGACCTCGGACGCCCGCGCCGCCAGCCGCTTGCCGGTGCGCAGGTAGAACGGCGTGCCCTTCCAGCGCCAGTTCGAGACATGGACCTTGAGCGCGATGAAGCTTTCCGTGGCACTGTCTAGGTTGCCCGCATCTTCGCTGTAGCCGGGCAGGCCCGCGCCCGCAAGATACTGGCCCCGCACGATATCCCCCGGCGCGACCGGATCGAGCGCGCGGATCACCTTGAGCTTCTCGTCGCGCACCGCGTCGGGGTCGAAATGCCAGGGCGGCTCCATGGCGATCAGGCACAGAAGCTGCATCAGGTGGTTCTGCACCATGTCGCGCATCGCGCCCGCGGCGTCGTAATAGGCCGCGCGGCCGGCGATGCCCACGGTCTCGGCCACGGTGATCTGCACATGGTCCACATATTGCGCGTTCCACAGGGGTTCGAACAATATGTTGGCGAAACGCACCGCCATCAGGTTCTGCACCGTCTCCTTTCCCAGATAATGGTCGATGCGATAGATCTGGCTTTCGTCGAAATGCCGGGCAAGGGTGGCGTTCAGCCTGCGGGCGCTGTCCAGATCGTTGCCGAAGGGCTTTTCCACCACGATCCGGCTGTCGGCATCGGCGATGCCGTGACGCTGGAGCCGTTCGGCGATGTCGCCGAACAGGCCCGGCGCGACCGAAAAATAGAAGGCCCGGATCCGGCCCCCGGCCATCCTTGCCGCCAGTTCCTCCCAGCCCGCCTCGCCGCGCGCATCGACCGCCACATAGTCGAGCCGGTCGAGGAAGGCGGTCAGCGCCCCTTCCTCACGCTTGTCGGCGGGGACGAATTCGGCGATTGCCGCGGCGACGAAGGCACGAAAGCCCGCCACGCCCATGTCCGACCGCGCCGCGCCGATCAGCCGCGATTCGGGCGGCACCTGCCCGGCCCAGAACCGGCGGTAGAGACCGGGCAGGATCTTGCGCCGCGCCAGATCGCCGGTGGCACCGAACACCACCAGGTCGAACACATCGACCGGGATCACCCGCGAAACCATGGTCGCCGCCCCTGCTGCCGTCTGCATCCGTGCCTCCTTTGCCGCTGCCCGGTCTAGCATTGCCGGGGTGTGTGGTGTCCATCAAAAAAGCGGGCCGCCCGCAAGCCGTGCCGGAAGGGTGCCGGATGGAGCATACGGGTTGCGCGGCACAGGGCGGGGGGTGTCCCGGCCCGGGTCCAGCGCCTCACCGCTGCACAACCCCCTTGTCACCCCCCCGGAAACCCCGCAGGGGTGCGGTGCCCGGACGCACCCGGCATTGACCCGCCGCCGCAACGGGCCTAGCGTGGCGGAATGTTGGCCTTCGTCCCCAGACGCAGGTTCCGGATCACCGCCGGTTCGCTGCTGACGCGCACTCTGCCCCGGGCAGGGGCGTCTTTGCGCTGAACCTGCGGCCCGGGGCACCTTCCTTCCAGCGCCACCCCCCTTCCGCCCCGCCCGGCTTCTGCCGGGCTCCGCAATCCAAGGAACCGCCGATGACCAGAAAATCCGGCCCGCCGCGAGTGACGATAGACCAGACGCAACTCGAACCGCTCGAACGGCTGGCGCAGGGCGCGCTGGGCCGCAACCCCGATCTGGCCGACCGGCTGCTCGACGAACTGTCGCGGGCGCGTATCCTGCCACCCGGAAAGATGCCCGCCGATGTGATCTGCCTCGGCAACCGCGCCACCTTCCGCGACGAGACCACCGGCAAGGAACAGTCAGTGGTGCTGGTGCTGCCCGAACAGGCCGATATCGACACCGGCAAGGTGTCGGTGCTGACGCCCATCGGGGTGGCGCTGATCGGGTTGCAGGCGGGGGCGCGGTTCTCGTGGGAGACCCGCGGCGGTGAAACCCGCGAGTTGACCGTGGTGCGGGTCGAAGCGGTCGAGCCGGACTGACCCCGGCCGCAGGGGGCGCTGACGCTCCCCCTCCCACACATGCAGGGTGCGCTTCGGCGCACCCTCCCCGGGATCAGCGCCGTTTCAGCGCCGTTTCAGCGCGTCGAGCAGCGCGGCCCCCAGACTGCCGGTGGAGTCCGCCGGTTGCGCGGGTTTCGCGCCGCCACGCCCCTGCGGCTTGCCTGCGCCGCGCGGGGCGGTCTTGTCCTTGCCCGCCGGGCGTTCCGCCCCGCCCCCGTCCCGCCCGCCGTCACGGCGCATCGACAGGCCGATACGCTTGCGCGGGGCATCGACCTCGACCACCCGCACCTTCACCACGTCGCCCGCCTTCACCACCTCATGCGGGTCTTTCACGAAACGGTCGGCCAGCTGGCTGACATGCACCAGCCCGTCCTGATGCACGCCGATATCGACGAAGGCGCCGAAGGCGGCGACGTTGGTCACCACCCCTTCCAGCAGCATCCCCGGGCGCAGGTCGGCGATGGTCTCCACCCCTTCGGCAAAGCTGGCGGTGCGGAACTCGGGCCGCGGGTCACGGCCGGGTTTCTCCAGTTCCGACAGGATGTCGCGCACCGTGGGCAGGCCGAAGCGGTCGTCGGTGAACTCGGCCGCATCCAGCCCGCGCAGCGCGGATGGATCGGCCGCAAGCGCCCGCAGGTCGCGGCCGCAGGCGGCGGTGATGCGGCGGGCGAGGTCGTATGCTTCGGGATGGACGGCCGAGGCGTCGAGCGGCTCCGACCCGTCGCGGATGCGCAGGAAGCCCGCGCATTGCTCGAACGCCTTGGGGCCGAGGCGGGCGACCTTCAGCAGTTCCCGACGGCTGCGGAACGCGCCGTTCGCGTCGCGATGGGCGACGATGGCTTCGGCCAGCCCCGGGCCGATCCCGGCGACGCGGGCCAGCAGGGGCGCGGAGGCGGTGTTCACCTCGACCCCCACGGCGTTCACCGCATCTTCCACCACCCCGTCCAGCGCCCGGCCCAGCCGGTATTCGTTCACGTCATGCTGATACTGGCCGACGCCGATCGACTTCGGTTCGATCTTCACCAGTTCCGCCAGCGGATCCTGCAAGCGCCGGGCGATGGAGACCGCGCCGCGCAGGGACACGTCCAGCCCCGGAAACTCCGCCGCCGCCAGCGCCGAGGCGGAATAGACCGAGGCCCCGGCCTCGGACACCACCACCTTCATCGGCCGCTTGCCGGGCAGCAGCGCCAGCATCTCGGCCACCATCCGCTCGGTCTCGCGGCTGGCGGTGCCGTTGCCGATCGCGATCAGCTCGACCCCGTAGCGGCGGATCAGCGCGGCCAGTTCCGCCTGCGCACCGCGCAGATCGTTCTTCGGCTGGAACGGATAGACCGTGGCGGTGTCCAGGAGCTTGCCGGTGGCATCGACCACCGCGACCTTGACCCCGGTGCGGATGCCGGGATCGAGCCCCATGGTCGCCCGCCCGCCCGCGGGGGCGGCCAGCAGCAGATCACGCAGGTTGCGGGCGAAGACGCGGATCGCCTCCTCCTCGGCGCGTTCGCGCAGTTCCATCAACAGATCGACATTGAGCGACAGCCGCAGCTTGACCCGCCAGGCCCAGCCCGCGACCTCGGCCAGCCACAGGTCGCCCGGTGCGCTGCCCTGCACCCCGAGCGTGCCCCGCACCATCGCCTCGGCCCGGCCCTGACCGGGGGCGGCGTCGGCATCGACCTCGATATCCATCGACAGGATGCCTTCGTTGCGGCCACGGAACATGGCCAGCGCCCGGTGACCGGGCAGACCGGCCCAGGGCTCGGCATGGTCGAAATAGTCCGAGAACTTGGCGCCCTCGGCCTCCTTGCCGTCGATCACCCGTGCGGTGACGCGGGCGTTCCGGCGCAGGTGGTCGCGCAGACGGGCAAGCAGGTCGGCGTTCTCGGCCAGACCTTCGGCCAGAATGTCGCGCGCGCCGTCCAGCGCGGCCTTCACGTCCGGCACCGCCTCTGTGACGAAACCGGCGGCAAGGTCGGCCGGGGGCGTGGCGCGGTCGGCAAGGATCGCCTCGGCCAGCGGCGCAAGCCCGTTCTCCCGCGCGATCATCGCCCTGGTACGGCGCTTGGGCTTGTAGGGCAGGTAGATGTCTTCCAGCGCCGATTTGGTCTCGGCCGTGGCGATGGCGGTTTCCAGATCGGCGGTCAGCTTGCCCTGATCGCGGATCGAACCGAGGATGGTTTCCCGCCGCGCCTCCAGTTCCCGCAGGTAGGACAGCCGGTCGGCCAGCATCCGCAACTGGGTGTCGTCCAGCCCGCCGGTGGCCTCCTTGCGGTAGCGCGCGACGAAGGGCACCGTCGCACCCTCATCGAGCAGCGCGATGGCGGCGGCCGCCTGTTCGGGCCGGGCGGAAATGTCGCGGGCGATCAGCAGGGGGATGCGGCGGGCGGGATCGCTCGGGGCGGGCATCGTCGGGACTCCATCTCGTCGGTCCGGCCCCCCTACAGCATGGCGCGGCGGATGCAAAGCGGGGGCGCCGTCAGTCGATCCGCAGCAACAGCCCGGCCATCAGCCGGGCGCGTTCGGCAAGGCTTGCGACCTCGATATGTTCGTCCAGCGTATGCAGCCCCTTGCCGCGCATGCCGATGGAATCGAGCGTGGGGATGCCCATCGCGCCGGTGAAATTCCCGTCCGACCCGCCGCCCGCGCTGGATCCCGTCAACTCGAAGCCGATCTCCGCAGCGATCTCCTTTGCCAGACCGTAGAGTTCCATCGTGCCGGGCTGGTCCGGCTCCCACACCGGGCGGGTGACGCCGCGTTTCACCTCCAGCACCACCTCGCCGCCCACATCCCCCGCAAGCGCCAGCATCGCCTCGACCCCGCGGTCGAGATCCTGCTGGCGCTTGGCCATGCTCAGCACCTCGGCGGCGCATTCGGAAGCCACGCAGTTCACCCATTGCCCGGCGCGGATCACGCCCACGGAAAAGGTGCAGTCGGCGGTGGTCATCGCCTCGATCTCCAGCACCTTGCGGGCCATGGCGGCGATGGCCGGGCGCCCCTCGGACAGCGCCCATCCGGCGTGGCTGGGCCGTCCGGTGGTCTTCAGCTCGAACCGCGCGATGGCGTAGCGGCCGATCACCGCACCGCCGTCGGCGCAGGCGGGTTCCGGCACCAGCACGGCGCGGGACCGCGCCGCCTCGGTCTCGATCAGCCCGCGGGTCGAGGGGGTGCCGACCTCCTCGTCGGGGGTCAGCAGGAAGGTGACCGGCAGCGGGGTTTCCAGCCCGGCGCGGGCAAGCTGGCGCACCGCTTCCAGCGCGGCGTAGATACCGCCCTTCATATCCATGATGCCGGGGCCGTGGCAGATCCCGCCCTCGCGCCGGAACGGCAGTTTTTCCAGCGTGCCGACCGGATGCACCGTGTCGAGGTGCCCCGAAACCAGCACCCCGGGCCACCCCGCCTGCGCGTGCGGGAACCGGGCCCGGACCGAATCGCCGAAGCCCATCCGGCCGGGGATACGCTCGATCATGGCCCCGGCGGTGGCAAGGTCGTGGGCGGCAAGGTCCATCATCCGGTTGACCGCCGCAGCGTCATATGTCGGGCTTTCGCATTCGATCCAGGGCCGCAGCCCGTCAAGCATCGCGTCGGAATCGAAGGGCAGGTCGGGCAGGGTCATGCGGGCCTCCTGATGGTAGGATCGGGCGCAGCATAGCGGGCGGGGCGGGGCTGCGTCGAGCCGGTCTTCCGGCCCGCCCGGCTGCCCTTTCCGGGCACGGACCGGGCACGGGCTGCCCGGAGGATGCGAGCGAAAGCCGCATCTGCGCGGCGGGGATTTCGGTTGCACCCCGTGGGCGGGGCGTTAAAACGAGGCGTAACAGGGGGGCAGGATGCAGCAGGACGACGGCAAGGGATACCGGGCGGGCTCGTGGCGTTTCGCCCCCGCCCTCGTCTCACTGGCGGCGTTCCTGTGGTTCTGCGGCTTTCTCGGGCCGGACGGTGCGGGACAGGCGCTGGACTGGAGCATCGCCTGGATCCCCTCGATGGGGATCGAGCTCGCCTTCCGCATCGACGGGCTTGCGCTGGCCTTCGCGCTCTTGATCTGCGGGATCGGGGCGCTGGTGTTCCTTTATGCCGCCGAATATTTCCGCACCGACACCCGGGTGCGGTCGCTGCTGATCCTGCTTGTGCTGTTCGCGGTCTCGATGCTGGGGCTGGTGCTGGCCGACGACCTCATGACCCTGTTCGTGTTCTGGGAGGCGACGACCATCGCCTCCTTCCTGCTGGTGGGGTTCGATCACGAAAAGCCCCATGCGAGGCGATGCGCGCTTCAGGCGCTGCTTGTCACCGGCATCGGCGGGCTGGCGCTGCTGGCCGGGCTGGTGCTGATGGCGGGCGCGACCGGCAACTGGCGGCTGTCGGAACTCGTCGCCTCGGGCGACATGCTGCGCGACCATGCGCTTTATCCGGCGATCTTCATCCTTGTCGTGCTGGGGGCCTTCACCAAGTCGGCGCAGTTCCCGTTCCACTTCTGGCTTCCCGGCGCGATGGCGGCGCCGACGCCGGTTTCGGCCTATCTCCATTCCGCGACCATGGTGAAGGCCGGGGTCTATCTGCTGGCCCGGCTTGCGCCCGCGCTGGGCGGCACGGATGCGTGGTTCTGGACACTTTCCCTGTTCGGCGGGGCCACCATGCTGCTGGGCGCGGTCTGGGCGCTGCGACAGACCGACCTCAAGCTGCTGATGGCGCATACCACGGTCATGGCGCTTGGCCTTCTGGTGCTGCTGCTGGGTCTCGGCAGCGCGGCGGCGGTGACGGCGGCGATGGCCTTCCTGATCGTCCACGCACTTTACAAGGCGTCGCTGTTCCTCGGGGTCGGGCTGATCGACAAGGGGGCGGGCACGCGGGAATATCCCCTGCTTGGCGGGCTTTTGCGCGTGATGCCGATGAGCGCGGCGGCAATCGGGCTGGCGGCACTGTCGATGGCGGGCATACCGCCCTTCATCGGGTTCATCGGCAAGGAACTGATCTATGCCTCGGCCGGGGGCATCGCTGTCGTGGCGCTGCTTCTGGCCAACGCGCTGATGGTCGTGGCGGCCGGGGCGGTGGCACTGCGGCCCTTCCTCGGCGCGCGGGTGCGGGCGGCGAAAGCCCCCGCCGATCCCGGCTGGGGGCTGTGGCTGGGGCCGATGGTGCTTGCGGTGCTGGGGCTCTTGTCCGGCCTGTTCGCCGGAGTGCTGGAGCACTACCTCGTCGCGCCGATGATCCGCTCGGCCGGGCATGAGTTCGAGGGACACCTGGTGCTGTGGCACGGGTTCAACACGGCGCTGGCGCTCGGGGTACTGACATGGGTGCTGGGGGCGCTGCTGTTCCTGCGGCTCGACCGGCTGCGGCTGGCGCTGGACCGGGCCGCGCAGCGGCTGCCGCGCACCGAAGGCTGGTATGACGGGATGATGGAGGGGCTGGTGCGCATCGCCCGCCTCCAGACCGGCGTGATCCAGAGCGGGCGGATGACCCGCTACCTGCGGGTGTCGTTCATCACGCTTGCCGCGCTGATCTGGGGGGCGATCCTGCTTGGACAGGGGGCATGGCCCGACGCGCTGCCGCGCCTGTCGCTGATCGAGGTCGTGATCCTCGGGATCATCATGGCATCGGCCATTGCCGTCGTCCGCACCGGATCGCGGCTTGCCGCCATCACCGCGCTGGGCGGGGTGGGCGCCGGAGTGGCGATGATCTTTGTCCTTTACGGCGCGATCGACGTGGCCATGACCCAGCTTTTCGTCGAGATCCTCGTGGTGGTCTTCGTCGCCATCGTCATGGTGCGGCTGCCCTCGGCCGGGCGGGTGCGGTTCCGGCCCGGAAATGCCGTGGTCGCCACGGTGCTGGGGCTGGGTGTCACCGCGGTCATGCTTGCCGTGCTGGGAACCGGCATGGACCGGCGGCTTACCGACTTTTTCGAGGCCGCAAGCTATCCCGAAGCCTTCGGCCGCAACATCGTCAACGTGATCCTTGTCGATTTCCGCGGCTTCGACACGCTGGGCGAGATCACCGTGGTGGTCATCGCCGGGATCGCCGCCGTGGCGGCGCTGCGGGCCGGGCGGGAGGTGCGGAAGTGAACTCGATCATCCTGACCACCTGCACAAGGGCGCTGATGCCGGTCATCCTGGCCATGGCGGTGTTCATCCTGCTGCGCGGCCATAACGAACCGGGCGGCGGCTTCATCGGCGGGCTGCTGGCGGCGGTCGCCTTCGCGCTGATCGAAAAGTCGCAAGGAGTCGAGGCCGCACGCAAGGCGCTGCGCTTCCAGCCGCTGAGCATCGCCGCCTCCGGCCTTGCCTGCTCCGCCGTCTCGGGCCTTTGGGGCGGGCTGGTGGAGGGTGCCTTTCTCAAGGGCGTCTGGCCGTTCTATGGCCCGCTGCCCGAAGGCGGCACCGGCGGCTGGCCGGTGGGCTCGATCCTTCTGTTCGATCTCGGCGTCTGCCTTGTGGTGCTGGGCGGCATCACCGGCATCCTGTTCGCGCTGGAAGAGGCGATCGAGGACGAGGTGGAAAACACCGCCACCGACGGTGGAGAGGGCTGAGCATGGAGATCATGATCGCCGTCACCGTCGGATTGCTTGTGGCCTGTGGCGCCTATCTGATGATGGCGGGGCGGCTGCTGCCCTATATCTTCGGGCTGGTGCTGCTGAGCAACGCAGGCAATCTGGTGATCTTCGGTTCGGGACGGCTGACCTATGCCCGGCCGCCGCTGGTGCCCGAAGGCAGCCCCGCGCCCGAAGGGCTGGTCGCCAACGCCCTGCCACAGGCGCTGATCCTGACCGCCATCGTGATCGGCTTCGGGCTGATGAGCTTTGCCCTCGCGCTGGCGTTCCGGAGCTGGCAGGAGATGCGCACCACAAGGATGGACGATATGCGGCTGGCCGAACCACCCGAGGATGGCATCTGATGCTGCTGGTCTGGCCGGTCGTCATTCCCATGCTTACCGCCATCGCCGCGCAGCTGGCATGGCGGTCGCCCCGGGTGCAGCAATGGATTTCCCTGACCGGCGCGGTGCTGCTGCTGGCCGCCGGGGTCGTGCTGACGGTGGCCGTGCTGCGCGACGGGCCGCAGGCGGCGCAGATGGGCGGCTGGCCCGCGCCCTTCGGCATCACCATGGTCGCGGACATCCTTTCCGCCGCGATGGTGCTGATCACCGGGATCATCACCGTGGCGGTGGTGGTCTACGGCTTCCACGACATCACCGAGACGGCGGCGCGAAACGGCCAGCACGCGCTGACCCATGCGCTGCTGATCGGAGTCTGCGGCGCCTTCCTGACCGGCGACATCTTCAACATGTATGTCTGGTTCGAGGTGATGCTGATCGCCTCCTTCGGGCTGCTGGTCGTGGGCGGCCGCAGGGCGCAGATCGACGGGGCGCTGAAATATGTCGGGCTCAATCTGGTGGCGACGCTGTGCTTCCTGACCGGGGTCGGGCTGCTTTACGGCGCCACGGGCACGCTGAACATGGCCGACCTGCATCTGGTGCTTGCCGACCGGATGGGCGAAACGGCGGTGCTGGGGGCGGCGGCGCTCCTGCTGTTCGCCTTTGCCGCCAAGGCGGCGCTGTTTCCGGTGTTCTTCTGGCTGCCCGCCGCCTACCCCTCGCTTTCGGTCACCTCCTCGGCGCTGTTCTCGGGGCTGCTGACCAAGGTGGGGGTCTATGCGCTGATCCGGGTGTTCACGCTGGTGTTCGACGGTTCCGACCCGGCGATCCAGCCGGTGCTGATCTGGGGCGCGGCGATCACCATGGTGGTGGGCGTCCTCGGCGCGGCGGCACAGATGGAGGTGCGGCGCATCCTGTCGTTCCACATCATCAGCCAGATCGGCTACATGATCCTCGGCCTTGCGATCCATACCGCGCTGGGGCTGCTGGGGGCGATCTTCTACCTGTTCCACCACATCGTGGTAAAGGCCAACCTGTTCCTGATCGCCGGGGTGATCGGCCGTCAGGCCGGGTCCGAAGACCTGCGCGAGATCGGCGGGCTGTGGCGGCGGAAACCGTGGCTGGGCGTGGTGTTCCTGATCCCGGCGCTGTCGCTGGCGGGGGTGCCGCCCCTGTCCGGGTTCTGGGCCAAGCTGCTGATCCTTCAGGCCAGCCTTGAGGAAAACCGCTGGGTGATCGCCTTCATCGTGCTGCTGGTGGGGATCCTCACGCTTTATTCGATGACCAAGATCTGGCTGGAAGCGTTCTGGAAGTCGCATCCCGGGGACGATCCCGCGCCGGTCCGGGTGGGCTGGACCGCGCTGGTCCCGATCCTGTCGCTGGCCGCGATGACGCTGATCATCGGTTTTCATGCCGAACCCTTCGTGACCGCGGCCATGGCGGCGACGGAACAGATCCTCGACCCGGCGGCCTATCTGGCGGCGGTCGAGGCGCTGGGCCTTCATGCGGGGGCAGACGGGGCGGGCACGGGGCTGCAGGTGGTAGGGGCCGCGCCATGAGCATTCTGCGCCGCATCCCCGCCGGGTTCATGCTGTTCGGCTGGCTGATCCTCGATATCGCGCTGTCCAGCATCTCGGTGGCAAAGGTGGTGCTTGGCCCGCGCGCGCTGGTGCGGCCCCGGTTCGTGACCGTGGCGCTTGCCTCGCACAGCCCGGCCGAGATCACGATGGTCGCCAACTATATCACCCTGACGCCGGGCACGTTGACGGTCGATGCCGTGTATGACCCGTCGATTGACGCCCCGGTGCTGCTTGTCCATGATCTGACCGGCGGCGATGACAGCGAGGGCACCCGTGCCGGGGTGCTGGATGAAATCGAACCGCGGGTGCTGAGGATGACGCGATGACGCCGATCGCAACCGAAGTGGGCGGGGTACTGGGCGTTGCCATCGGGATCGCTGCCCTGATGCTGCTGGTGTCGCTGGTGGCGACGGTCTGGCGGCTGCTGCGCGGGCCGACGGGCGTTGACCGGGTGATCGCCGCCGACCTGCTTGCGGTGCATCTGATCGTGCTGCTGGTGGTGTTTTCGCTGGCCAGCGGGGTGCGCGCCTATATCTATGTCGCCATCGCGCTGGCGCTGATCGCCTTTCTTTCGACCGTGGCCTTCGCCCGCTACATCGAACGCGCGCACGGGGGGCCCCATGCTTGACTGGATCGCCGCACTCTTCCTGCTTGCCGGGGCCGGGTTCTGCCTTGTCGCCGGGATCGGCATCCTGCGGATGCCCGATGTGTTCAGCCGGATGCACGCCGCCACCAAGGCGGGAACGATGGGGCTGTTGCTGATCTGCATCGCGATGATGATCAAGGCCGAACGCCCGGTCGAACTGATCGAACCGCTGTTCGTTGTCCTGTTCATGCTCGCCACCGCCCCGGTCGCGGCCCATCTTCTCGGCCGCGCCGCGCTGCATACCCGCGTTCCGCTCGACCCCGCGACCACGGCGGACAAGGGGGCGGAAGCCTTCGCCAGCGCGCCGGAGCGGAAGCACGGCTGAGGCCGGTTCTCGACATTCCCACGCGTGCGCCTATGCTGGCCCCGCAGGCCGTCAGCCGGGAGCCGCCACCATGCCGGACACCAACCGCAGCTTCGCCGTGATCGGCCTCGGGGCCTTCGGCGGCACTGTGGCCTCCGAACTCGCCCGGTTCGGCAACCATGTGATCGGCATCGATCTCGACGAGCGCCGGGTGGCGCAGATGGCCGACACGCTGGCCGAGGCGCGGATCGCCGACGCCACCGACGAGGCGGCGCTACGCGAGATCGGGCTTGAACAATACGACGTGGCGGTGATCGCCATGGGGCGCGATCTTCAGGCCAGCGTGCTCTGCACCATGAATGCGACCATGGTGGGGGTGAAGCAGGTCTGGGTCAAGGCGCACAGCAAGGTGCATCACCGCATCCTGCTGCGGCTGGGGGCCGACCGGGTGATCCAGCCCGAGCACGAGATCGGCCAGCATGTCGCGCAGATGCTGCACAACCCGGCGGTGCGCGACTACGTAAGCTTGGGCAACGGCTTCCACGTGGTCAACATCGTCGTGCCCGAGCGGCTCGACGGCCGCCCCGCCGCCGCGCTGCGCATGGCCGAGGACCATGCCTTGCAGCCGCTCGGCCTGATGCGGGGGCCGGACTATCTGGCCTGCGATACGCCCGGCCTGCTGCTGCGCAAGGACGACAAGCTGCTGGTGCTGGGCCGCCGCCCCGACCTGCGCCGCTTCGGCGACTCGCTCTGACCGGGGCGGGGCGATGAGAGGCATCCGCCCCTCGCTGCGGCGGCTGGCGCGGATTCCGCCGCCGGTGGCACTGGCACTGATCTATGCGGCGATGATCGTGCTGGGCACCGGGGCGCTGATGCTGCCCTTCGCCTCGGTCCGTGGGCTCGGCTGGATGGAGGCGCTGTTCACCGCCGGGTCCGCCGTCACCATCACCGGGCTTTCGGTGATCGACATTGCGGCGGAACTGACCTTGTTCGGCCAAGCGGTGATTCTGGTGCTGGTGCAAGTCAGCGGCCTCGGGATCATGACCTTCGCGGTGCTGATCCTCGCGGCCTTGGGACTGCCGATGGGCATGACCGGGCGCATCTTTCTGCGCGACGATCTCAAACAGGTCTCGGTGGCGCGGCTGCTCGACCTTGTGCGGGTGATCCTGCGGGTGGTGCTGCTGGCCGAGGCGGTCTGCGCCGCGGCGCTGGTACTGGTGTTCATGCCGCAGGCCGGGTTCTGGCCGGGACTGTGGCATGCGGTGTTCCATGCGGTGATGGCCTTCAACAATGCGGGATTCACGACGCTGCCCGGCGGGCTGGTGCCGCTGGCGGCGCATCCGCTGGTGAATGTCGCGATCCCGCTGACGGTGATCGTCGGCGGGCTCGGCTATGCGGTGCTCTCGGACCTGTTGACGGTGCGCCACTGGAAGCGGTTCTCGCTGCACAGCAAGCTGATGCTGACGGGCACGGCGGCGCTGCTGGCGGTCTCGGTCGCGGGCTTCGTGGCGCTGGAATGGTCGAACCCGGCCACGCTGGGCGGGCACGGGAGCATCGCCGACCGGCTGGCAGTCAGCTGGTTCCAGGCGGTAACCACCCGTAGCGCCGGATTCAACACTGTGGGCATCGGCGATATCGAGGACGGCACCGCGCTGATGTTCATCGCGCTGATGCTGATCGGCGGCGGGCCGACCTCGACCGCGGGCGGGATCAAGATCACCACCTTCATCGTGGTGCTGCTGGCCACCATCGCCTTCTTCCGCCGGCAGGAGCAGCTGCGCGCCTTCGGTCGGGGGATCGGGCTCGAACAGGTGCTGAAGGTGATGGCGCTGACGGCGATCAGCCTGATGCTGGTGTTCCTCGGCAGCTTCCTGCTGGTGGCGACGCATCAGGGTTCGTTCCTCGACGTGCTGTTCGAGGTGGCCAGCGCGCTCGGTTCCAACGGGTTGTCGCGCGGGCTGACCGGCGAGTTGGACGGCTTCGGCCGGGCAGTGATCATAGCGCTGATGTTCGTCGGCCGGATCGGACCCTTGACGCTCGGCTTCTTCCTCACCACCCGGATCGCGCCGCGGGTGCGCTATCCGGCGGGGCAGATCTATCTCGGCTGAAGCAGGCGTCAGATCGCCTTCTTCAAGCTCTCGTCCAGATAGATTTCCCGCAGCCTCCGCGCCACCGGCCCCGGCGTGCCGTCGCCCAGCGCCTGCCCGTCGATCTCGACCACCGGCATAACGAAGGCCGAGGCCGAGGTCGCGAAAGCCTCGTCCGCCGCCTGGGCCTCGGCGATGGTGAAGGGGCGCTCCTCGACCTCCATCTGCGCTTCGGCGGCACAGCGCAGCACGGCGGCGCGGGTGATGCCGTGCAGGATGTCGCTGGAAAGCTGCCGGGTGATGATCCTCCCGCCCTTGACGATATAGGTGTTGTTCGAGGTGCCCTCGGTCACCACCCCGTCCTCGGTCAGCCAAGCATCGTCCGCGCCCGCCTTCTTCGCCATCATCTTGCCCAAGGACGGATACAGCAGCTGCACCGTCTTGATGTCGCGCCGCCCCCAGCGAAGATCGGGGATCGAGATCACCTTCCAGCCGCGCTTCGCCGCCGGGTTGTCGGCCAGCCCCGGCTTCGACTGGGTGAACAGCACCACCGTGGGCGGCGTGCCCTCGGGCGGAAAGGCAAAGTCGCGGTCGCCGGGGTTACCGCGCGTGACCTGAAGATAGATCAGCCCCTCCTCGACGCCATTGCGGGCCACGATCTCGCGGTGGATCGCCAGCCATTCCCCGTCCGTATGCGGATTTTCCATCTCCAGTTCGGCCAGCGACCGGGCCAGCCGGGCGCAATGGCCGGGAAAGTCGATCAGCCTGCCGCCGCCCAGCACGCTTGTCACCTCATAGACCGCATCGGCCATCAGGAAGCCGCGGTCGAAGACCGAGACCCTGGCCTCTTCCTCGGGCAGCCAGTCGCCGTTCACGTGGACAATGCGGCTCATCTCGGTCCCTTCCGTTGTGGCGGGCTTTGCCCCAAGGCGCGCGGGTTCCGGCGGATGCACCCCGGCCGCGTCGAAACAAAGCGCGTGACCCCGGTCTTCGACCAACAGAAGCGGCCCGTCAAGGCCCGTCACCGCGGCCCCCACCCATCCACCGCACCGCACTGCCCCCCGCGATCTCGCAGGTGCAGAATCGCGGCTTGAACCGAGGAGCGCAATAATCTAACCAAGTCACCGACAGTCACGACATATCCTTACCCGGAGCCTGCCGCCATGAGCTTTCGCATCCAGCCCCCCGCGCCCAGCCGCCTGAACCGCTGCCAGCTGTTCGGCCCCGGCTCGCGCCCGGCGATCTTCGAGAAGATGGCGGCGGGCGCGGCCGACGTCATCAACCTCGACCTGGAAGATTCGGTGGCGCCCGGCGACAAGGATCAGGCGCGCGAGAACGTCATCGCCGCCACCCATGACATCGACTGGGGCACCAAGCTTCTGAGCGTGCGGATCAACGCGCTCGACACGCCGTTCTGGTATCGGGATGTGGTCGATCTGCTGGAACGCGCCTCGGACCGGCTCGACCAGATCATGATCCCCAAGGTGGGCTGCGCGGCCGATATCTATGCGGTCGATGCGCTGGTGACGGCGGTGGAGCGGGCCAAGGGCCGGGCGAAACCGATCAGCCTTGAGGTGATCATCGAATCCGCCGCCGGCATCGCCCATGTCGAGGAAATCGCCGCCGCCTCGCCCCGGCTTCAGGCGATGAGCCTCGGCGCCGCCGACTTCGCCGCCTCGATGGGGATGCGGACCACCGGCATCGGCGGCACGCAGGAAAACTACTACATGCTGCACGAGGGCGCCCGGCACTGGTCCGACCCCTGGCACTGGGCGCAGACCGCCATCGTCGCCGCCTGCCGCACCCACGGGGTGCTGCCGGTCGATGGCCCGTTCGGCGACTTCTCGGACGACGAGGGCTTCCGCGCGCAGGCCCGCCGCTCGGCCACGCTGGGGATGGTGGGGAAGTGGGCGATCCACCCGAAGCAGGTGGCGCTGGCGAACGAGGTGTTCACCCCCTCGGCCGAGGTGGTGGCCGAGGCGCGGGAAATCCTTGCCGCGATGGAGGCCGCCAAGGCGCGCGGCGAAGGCGCCACGGTCTACAAGGGCCGACTGGTGGACATCGCCTCGATCCGCCAGGCCGAGGGCATCGTCCGGCAGGCCGAGGCGATCGGCGGCTGACCGGCGCCCCCCGGGAGGGGGGCTCCCGCCCCTTTGTGGCGCGCTTTCGCGCGCGACAAAGCGTTGGGCCCGGCGCCGCGCTTCCGCGCGGCGCGCCTCCGGCGGGAGTAGTTGGGGCAAGATGAAGCACAGCTGCGCTCTTGATGATCTTCATCTTGCCGGAAATACTCTCGGGGGTGAGCCGCGTTAAGAAAGGCTTTCAGCGGCGAACAATTGGGCGCGGAACGCGGCCAAGAGGGGGCAGACGGCCCCCCTTGCCCGGCCAGCCACAGGGCGCGGCCCTTCCCGCCTTCCCCCGCGCCGATTGCATCGCGCCCCCCGTCTGTTAAGAGCGTCGAAGGGTTTCGCGCAGGGTCAGGGCCGATGGATCATTTCCTCTACCGCAACGGGGTGCTTCATGCCGAGGGCGTGGCGATCCCCGCCATTGCCGAGACGGTGGGCACGCCGTTCTATGTCTATTCCACGGCCACGCTGACCCGGCATTACCGTCTGTTCACCGAGGCGCTGGCGCCGCTCCGGCATCTGGTCTGTTTCGCGGTCAAGTCGAACAGCAACCTCGCGGTGCTGCGGGTGCTTGCCGGGCTTGGCGCCGGGATGGATGTGGTCTCGGGCGGCGAATACCGCCGGGCGCAGGCAGCGGGGGTGCCGGGCGAGCGGATCGTCTTTTCCGGCGTCGGCAAGACCCGCGGGGAGATGCGCCTCGCACTTGAAGGCGGTATCCGGCAGTTCAACGTGGAAAGCGAGCCGGAGCTGGAGGCGCTGTCGGAGATCGCCCATGGCATGGGCCTGCGCGCGCCGGTGGCGATCCGCGTCAACCCGGATGTCGATGCGAAGACCCATGAGAAGATCTCGACCGGCAGGAAGGAGAACAAGTTCGGCATCCCGATCTCCCGCGCCCGCGAGGTCTACGCCCTTGCCGCCGCCCTGCCGGGGATCGAGGTCGTGGGCGTGGACGTGCATATCGGCAGCCAGCTGACCGATCTCGCGCCCTTCGAGGAAGCCTATGGCAAACTGGCCGACCTGACCCGCGCGCTGCGGGGCCAGGGGCACGACATCCGCAGGCTCGACCTCGGCGGCGGGCTCGGCATCCCCTATACCCGCTCGAACGAGGTGCCGCCGCTGCCCTCGGATTACGGCGCGCTGGTCAAGCGCACGGTGGGCGATCTCGGCTGCGAGGTGGTGATCGAGCCGGGACGGCTGATCTCCGGCAACGCCGGGCTGCTGGTCGCCTCGGTGATCTATGTCAAGAACGGCGAGGAGCGGGATTTCCTGATCCTCGACGCGGCGATGAACGACCTGCTGCGGCCGTCGATGTATGGCGCGCATCACGATATCGTCGCGGTGGCCGCGCCGCCCGCCGGCGCGCCGACCCGCGCCTTCGATGTGGTCGGGCCGGTCTGCGAGACCGGGGATACCTTCGCCAGGGCGCGGGAACTGCCGCTGCTGGCGGCGGGCGATCTGGTGGCGTTCCGGTCCGCCGGGGCCTACGGCGCGGTGATGGCGTCGGAATACAACACCCGCCCGCTGGTGCCCGAGGTTCTGGTGAAGGACGATCACTTTGCGGTCATAAGGGCGCGTCCGACATTTGACGAAATCCTTGCACGCGATACCATCCCCGAATGGCTGTGACCGCTCCGGTCGCCGCCGGAAAGGTCCGATGACGGAGTTCGACACCACCGAAAGGACAAGGCGCCGCACGCTCTGGCGGTTGCGCGGGCAGGTCAGGCTGGCCCGCGCCGGGCTGGTGGTCGAACGCGCGACACGGGCGTTCTGGCCGGTCTGGACGCTGGTCTTCGCGGCGGTGGCGGCGCTCTCGTTCGGGGTGCAGGACATGGTGTCGCCCGCCGTGGCGCTGGTCGTGGCGGCGGCGGTGGTGCTGGCTGCGCTGGGGTTCGCCATACGCGGCGCACTGCGTTTCCGCTGGCCGCGCCGGGCCGAGGCGATGGCGCGGCTCGACGCGACCATGCCGGGGCGGCCGCTGGCGGCGCTTGAGGATACCCAAGCGATCGGGGCGGGCGATGCGGCCTCGGTCACGGTCTGGCAGGCGCATGTGGCGCGGATGGCCGAACGCGCGGCGCAGGCCCGCGCCCCCGCGCCCGACCTGCGCATCGCCCGCGCCGACCCCTATGCGCTGCGCTACATCGCGCTGACCGCCTTTGCCATGGCGCTGTTATTCGGCACGCTGGGCCGGGTTTCCGAAGTACCGGGGCTGGCGCCCGGCGGGGCTTCGGCGCTGGCGGCCGGGCCGGTGTGGGAGGGCTGGATCCGCCCGCCGGGCCACACGGGCAGGCCGGCGGTCTATCTCAACGACGCCAGCGCGGGCGTGCTGTCGCTGCCGCAGGGCAGCCGGGTGATCCTGCGGCTTTACGGAGAGCCGGGGGCGCTGGCCATCTCCGAGACGGTCTCGGACGCGCCGCTTGGCCGGGAGGCCGCCCATCAGGGCGCGGAATTCGAGATCGCCCGCCCCGGCCGGATCGAGATCGAGGGCCCCGGCGGGCGCGGCTGGGAGATCGCCTTGCTGCCCGACCTGCCGCCCCGGATCGCACCCTTGGGCGATATCGGCCGCGAGGCCGACGGGCGGATGCGGCAGGCGTTCGAGGCGCACGACGATTACGGCGTGGTCGCGGGCCGGGCCGAGGTCACGCTGGACCTGCCGTCGCTCGACCGCCGCCATGGCCTTGTGGCCGAACCCGAACCGCGCGCGCCCTTCGCGCTCGACCTGCCCATGCCCTTCACCGGCGACCGGACCGAATTCACCGAGACCCTGATCGACGACCTGTCGAAACACCCCTGGGCCAACCTGCCGGTCGTCATCCGGCTGATGGCCGAGGACGCCATCGGCCAGACCGGGGAATCGGCGCCGATCCTGGCCCCGCTGCCGGGGCGGCGGTTCTTCGACCCGCTTGCCACCGCGATCATCGAGGCCCGGCGCGATCTGCTCTGGACCACCGGCAACGGCCGCCGCGTGGCGCAGGTGCTGCGGGCGATCACCCACCGGCCCGAGGGCTTCATCCGCAACGAGCGCGCCTTCCTGCGGCTGCGGGTGGCGCTGCGGCAGTTGGAATCCTCGCTCGACCCCGCCTTGTCGCCGGAACTGCGCGACGAACTGGCCGAGGCGCTGTGGGAGATCGCCGATATGGTCGAGCGCGGCGATCTGGCCTCGGCGCTGGAGCGGCTGCGCCGGGCGCAGGACCGGCTGGACGAGGCGATGCGCAACGGCGCGAGCGATTCGGAAATCGCCGAACTGATGCAGGAGCTGCGCGACGCGCTCGACAACTACATGCGGCAGCTTGCCGAGGAATCGCGCGATTCCGACCGCGACATGTCCGAGTTGCAGGGCATGGAGATGACCGGCAACCAGCTTCAGGACCTGCTGGACGAATTGCAGCGGCTGATGGAGGAAGGCCGCATGGCCGAGGCCGCCGAGCTGATGGAGATGCTGCGCCAGCTCATGGAGAACATGCAGGTCACCGAGGGCCCCGGCGGGCAGGGCGGCGGCGAGGGCCAGCAGGCCATGCGCGACCTGGCCGAGACGCTGCGCGACCAGCAGGGGCTGTCCGACGACGCCTTCCGCGAATTGCAGGACCGTTTCAATCCCGGTCAGCAGGGGCAGGGCGAGGAAGGCGAGCAGGGTGAAGGCGGGCAGGGCGAAGGCGGGGGCGGGCAGGGTCTTGCCGACCGGCAGGGCGAGCTGCGCGACCGGCTGCGCGACTTCGACGGCCGCCCGCTGCCCGGCGAGGGCACCGATCGCGGCGAGGCCGGGCGCCGGTCGCTCGACCGGGCGGGCCAGGCGATGGAGGAGGCCGAACGCGCGCTGCGCGACGGCGACATGTCCGGGGCGCTCGACCGGCAGGCCGAGGCGATGGAGGCCCTGCGCGAGGGGATGCGCGATCTGGGCGAGGCGCTGGCCGAGGAGATGCGCCGCGAGGGCGGCGAGCAGGGCACCGAGTTCGGCCGCGCCGATCCCGCGCCGCGCGACCCGCTGGGGCGCGAGCCGGGCCAGATGGGGCGGCTCGGCACCGATCAGGACATGTTGCAGGGCGAAGACGTCTATCGCCGGGCGCAGGATCTGCTGGAAGAACTGCGCCGCCGCTCGGGCGAGCAGGCCCGGCCCGAAGCCGAACTCGACTACCTGCGCCGGTTGCTGGACCGGTTCTGACGGGGAGTCGTTGTTTTTCGGCACTTTTGAAGGCGGTGTCTGTTGGCCGTGCTGGTCGGTATAGCTAGCCGGGGCAATCTATCGCAACAGAGGGCAGCAGCCGGCCAGGGACAACAGTCCGGGCGTCAGCGCCACCTTGCCCTCCTTGGCCGAGGGCCAGACGAACCGGCCCTGCCCCAGCCGCTTCATGAGCTGCCATCGGAGCGCCATTGATGAGGTGGATGTTCTTCCTGCTGTGGGCCAGTCTGCTGATGGCGGGGATTTTCGGATGAACCCGGCCAGCCTCCTTCCTTCGCGATCCGCGACCGCGCGCCCCGATCGGGCGCATGGCGAGGGGGTTGGTCGCCATACGGGTGCCGCCCCGGCGGCGGGCAAAGGTCAGGCCCATGACGGACAGCATGAAGTTTCGGGGGAGGGGCTTCATCGCGGCCCTGGCCGGTCGGGATGACCGAGATCGGCTGGCAGTATGTGCTCCCCGGCTGCGAGCGCCGCCATCCGCCCGCGCGACCTGCGCCGGATGCGAAGGAGGCCGGGCATGAGTAAACGTCGGACCCGCCACGGCGGCCTATTACGGCCCCTCGGGCTACGGCAAGACCACGGCCGCGACCTATTCGATCAATACCTGCGACACCTGCCATGTCGAGGCCAAAGCACTCTGGACCACGAAGATGCTGCTGGTAGAGATCGTCCGGGAACTGGGGCTGAAGCCCGCACGCACCCAGCCCGAACTGTTTGACCAGGCGGCGCAGGCGCTCGGCGAGAGCGGCCGTCCGCTGCTCCTGGACGAGGCCCACCACCTCAACCAAACCAAGGAGACTGACAATGGCCTACCTCAACGACCGGGTGCTCGACCTCGGGCTCAACGTGCTGACCACCGAGGCGGACGCTCTGCACATCTGTAGCGCGGCGCGTCCACCTATGCCCAGGCCACCGACACGCTGTCGCCGGGCGTGATCGCGTTCCCCACCGTCCCGGCCCCGGCGGTCGGCACCCCGGACGGGCGGCCGTCATCATCGCACCCGTCGCCACGTCCACCGGCACCGTGACCGCGACCGGCACCGCGACGCATTACGCCCTCGTGGATGGTATCCTGCTCCCCGCGACGCAGGGGACACAGGCCGCTGGCGGCGGGCGCGGGGCGGGCGGCGCCGACGAGCTGCCCGGCGGCAGTCTCACCACGCCCCGGCCGATAGTCACCGGCGCGCCACTGGGGCAGAGGCACGGGACAGGCGGCGCGGTCCTCGCTACGCCTGCACCTCTGGTCACCGGGGGCGCAATCCGACAGGCGCACGGCCTCGGTCAGCGGCACAGGCTGGCGGGTGGCGTGGTCGAGACCGGGCGGCGGTCGTCACCGGCAGCCCCGTCGCCCAGGACCATACCCTTTCCGGCCCTCGGGGCGCTCAAACCACTCTGGATGGCCATTTCAGGCACATGTGCAAGACTCTTCAGCCCCTCACGCGCCCGCCCGTCCCTTCCTGCCAAGCCCCTGTATCGTCGCCGATTTTCACGTCTTCCGGGCAGTTCCCACCTGATCCCGTATATGTGCAGATATCTCTGTCAACTTGCAGCCAGTGAACGTTGACAAAGATATCTGCAGTAAGCCGGGATCAGGTGGGAAAAGCCGGGAACGGGTGAAAACCGGCGACGATACAGGGGCTTAGAGGGGATGGGCGGGTGGGCGCGTGAGGGGCTGGAGAGTCTTGCACATGTGCCTGAAATGGCCATCCAGAGTGGTTTGAGCGCCCCGAGGGCCGGAAAGGGTATGTGCGGGCGAGGACCGTTTAACCATCCGTAAACAAAGGAAAAACGGGCTGCGAATACCGGAAGTCCGAGCGCCGGGGCGGCCTGACAGGCTCCCGGAACCTGCAAATCGGGTTGCATGTTGAAATAGCAGTTGCAGGTTGGCGAATTCACGCGATGAAACATATACTTAGGAACATCGAGAGGTCAGACCCCGACACTTCCAACCTGCAACTGATTTTCGCCTACAGGGCCCGTCAGAGGTCGAAATTCGAGACCAGAAGCTCACCCCAGTCACCGGCCCGGCCGGAGCCCGCTCGCTTGGCAATGCTGTAGGTGACACGGACCGGCTCGATGTGCGCCCAGGCGAAAAGGTCGCGGATCTCCGGCACATCGTTTATCGACATCAGGAACCGGCCCTGGACCGCCGCGAGTTGCTCGGCCATGTGCCGGAAATCCTCGCGTGCGAAAAGTGCCTTGCCGTAGTCGTCCTCGCAGCCCCAGTAGGGTGGATCGAGATAGAACAGCGTGTCCGGGCTGTCGTATCGGCGGAGAAAGTCCGACCAGTCGAGGCATTCGATGACGACGCCAGCGAGGCGGGTGTGCAGGTCTTCAAGCATCGGCTCCAGCGTGGTGAGATTGAAGCGGGCGGGCCGCTCCTTCGTCACACCGAAGTTGGCCCCGCTGACCTTGCCCCCGAACGCCGTCCGCTGGAGGTAGAGGAACCGCGCAGCGCGCTCCAGATCGGTCAGCGTTTCGGGGTCTGTCCTGACCAGGCGCTCGAACTCTGCCCGCGTCGTCAGCTGGAACCGGAGCGTGTCCAGGAACTGCGGGTAGTGACGCTGCAGGATGCGGAACAGGTTGCTGACATCCCGGCCCTTGTCGTTGATCACCTCGGCCCTCGGCCGAGCCGCCCGGCGCAGGAATATGCCTCCCATACCGACGAACGGTTCGGCATAGGTCACGCAGGGCGTGGCGTCGATCAGGGCGCAGATTCGGCGGGCGAGGTTTCGCTTGCCACCCAGCCATGGGGCAATGGGCGCGATCGGTTCAACGGGGGTTAAAGGGGTGTTCACGGGGGTGTTCCTGCTGTTCCGGGGAACCTGTTGCGAACAACAGGCATCGGGAACATAGCATGAACAAGAGCGGGTATGATACCCGTTCAGGCAGGGGACGAACCCCGTGTTCAGTCGGGGTCGACCCCGTCGAGGCGCTGCAGTTCTTCAGGGGTCAGCGCCGCCTGGAGAACCGCTTCGACCTCGGGCAGATAGGATCGCCACATCGGCGCGCCCTCGAACCGGGTGTTCTCGGGGTTGCCAGCGAGACGGCAGAGCGCCCGCGCTGCGCGTTCCCGAGGGGGTTGTGTGCGTTGCATGGTTCCTCCTCGGAACTCAGGTGCAATATGGCGTGATCTCTTCTAACGCCTGGGCGAGCCCGCTGGTATCGAACTCCATGAAATAGCCGCCACTACGGGCCACAAAGACGCTCGAAGTGGCCTCTTCCGAGAGGATTGTGGCGACCACTTCGCGCCCACGATCAAACTCCACCACCCCTCCGGTGAATGGAATCTTCCAGTCAGACTTAACCGAGGGCGCGCGCCCCGCTCGCCACTCGACTTCGACAATATCTCCACGCGCGCCCAGGCGCACGCCCGCCCAGATGAGCGCAGCGCGAAGAGGCTCGCCTTCCCTGCAAAGGAACATGAGTACGGTTCTACGGTTGGAAATCGAAATGCCATGCTCCAGCACATCCGTGAACGGATCGGCCTTGTTTGAATAATTCCATGTTTGTCCCTGTGCTGAGGACGGCAACGGCGTCCATCCGAGCACGAGAGCAAGCGCCAGCACATACCCCGCCCGCATCGGCATCACTCCTTTACCGTATGCCCCCACCACATCACCTTGCCGATGATATCGATCGCCTCGATCTGGGCACCAGTGCGAACTTCCGGGGCGAATTCTAGATTGTCCGAGATCAGCATCAACACGCCCGTTTCCGGTCGCTCGATCCGCTTCACCCGTGCCTCGCCATCTTCGATGAGGGCAAAGATCGGCGCTCGACGCTGGTCCGATGCCCCCCGTCGCCTTACCGGCGGCTCGCGCTTAGATGTATCGACCAGAAGAAGATCACGATCATCTATTGTTGGCCACATGCTCAGCCCGCAGGCGCGCACCAGCCGGGCAGAGGATGGCGATACCCTGATCCGTTTTAGCCAGTCACGCCGGAAAGCGAGGTGGCCGACGATCTCCTCTGAACTGTTTTCTACCCCACCACCTGCGGACAGCATGACCTCGTGCAGAGGGATGTCGGCGAAGTCCGCCCCGCGAAGAGTTACGTTCGTGACCCTGCCGGTATCGACCGGCTTGCCCAAAGTGAGGGAGAGACCAAGTTCTGCCAGGAGCACGTCCAGCCGGTCAGCCGTGGGCAAGCTCCCCTTTCTCAAATTCTTGAACAGCCCTTCGCTGCTGCCCAACCGCCGCGCGAACTGCGCTTCGCTCTCTCCGGCGGCCTCTGCGCGCGCCTCAAGGCGCGCCAGCAGGTCAGCGGTAAACGCCTTCTTATCTGCCAAGGAGTCAATCATCCGGCGCAAGATAAACTTATCTCAATGATTCGGATACGGATAACTTTATCTTGCACAAGATAAGATAATCCGACATGGTGGCGCCATGCACAGCGACACCTATCAGCACCTCATTTCGCTCTGTGATGCGCTCGCGAGCCACACGAACGTCAGCCATTGGCGCGTGGCATTCAGGGTCCGCGGCGATGGCCAGTTCTTCTCGCGGCTCCGCAAGGGCGGGGGCTGCACAGCCAAAACGGCAGCGCGGACCTTGCAGTGGTTCTCCGACCACTGGCCCACCGACCTTGAATGGCCCCGCGACATCCCGCGCCCCCCGAAATCAGAGGAGGCCGCGTGATGCCGACGATGGACGAAATCATGCGCCGGGCCTTGGAGGCCGACGACATCCGCGCCGAAACCGAGCGCGTCATCTGCGAGTTGCGCGATGAGAACGGGCGTCAGGGAGGCGATATGCGCGCCTTCGACATACTTCTGTGCTCCCACCTCGGCTGGCTGGCTCACGCGATCCCGGTCAGGAAGGCAGGGTCGAATCCGTCAGATAAACCCGTCGAAGTCCCGGCGACGGGTGGACGCA
>Ga0172382_10001281_pt1 | contig 45309 bp, 53 predicted proteins | sample Leawel138RmetaG_FD_122245 | JGI IMG/M metagenome (GOLD analysis project Ga0172382, IMG submission 122245) | Leachate microbial communities from a municipal landfill in Southern Ontario, Canada - Leachate well 138R metaG | ecosystem: Engineered > Solid waste > Landfill > Unclassified | place...
ATGGAGCCTATGGATGATGCTCCGGTTGTAGATGGTCAGGGCGGATGCTCGGGAACGGATGCAGAAGGCAACTTCTATGGTATGGGAAGTTTTAATTAAGATGATGATTCTTGATGGATGTTTTTTTGACCGCACCCCCGCCGCCGAATATTCCGAAAATCTAGACGGGAAGTTGACAGCGACTTTCGGGAACCTATATATATTTCCGAGAAAGTCCACAAGGAGCCTTTAACCGTAAGTAAGGAACGATCATGTCCGCAGAAAAACAAAACCTACTAGAACCCGCAGCCGCCGCCTCTCGCACGCCCGATGAGGCGGCCCAGAGTCTGGCGTACTTCACCACCGCACAAGTCGGAAAGCTGTCCGCTGAAACCGTAAGCCGGTACGCCGGTATGGTGCGCAAGGCTCTGGACGATGGGGGATACCTGCTGGAAAGCTGGTGCGAGAAACTGGACCTCAAACCCGAAAATCCGCTGGGATTGCTGGTGCTGCAGGTACTCGAAGGTAAAGCCTCCGAGAACGATGTCGTCCTGGAAGCCAGCAAGAAGCTGGAGACCCTCCTCAAGACGCAGTTCAGTGCCGAGGGCCGGGGTCTGCACGAATGCGTTTCCAGCGTCGAGAGGCGGCTTCCCGAGAAGCTGGTAAAGGTTCTACGCTGGATCGCCTCTCTGCGTAATGCCGTCGTCCATGAGGACGGCAGCCGCTTGGAAAGCGTACACGCCCGCGCGCAGTACGCGCTGCAGGCCGCCCGCTGCTGGGACTGGCTGGGGAAAGACGCTGAGAGTAGTAGCCCCGCAAGTCCTGCCAACCCTTCAGGGCGACGAGTGCGCTACGCTTCCCCCGAAGAAAAAGCCGTGGAGAACGTTCTAGTACTTGGGATATACCTATACGGGTTTTTTTCACTGTATAGCTTCGCTTATCCGTCCGGCTCCTGGGCCTCAAGCCTGGCACCTTCAGGCATACCTGAAAAGCTTATCGTTCTAGCTGTGTGCGTCTACTTGTCGTTCTCTATAAAGAGTGGCCTGCTTAAGACAAGGAGAATTGTCACCTTACCCCTTCCGGTGGAAAAGCCCTCAGATTCGCGGCTACTTTTGGCCCTCATTCTCGCGGGGGGAGGGGCACTATCTTTAGGCGTAGGGTTTGCCTGGCTGGACAAGGGCATGTTTTCCGGGGGATGGTGGAATTTTCCTCCGTCAGGACCTCACGCCCTTATCTTGGTCGGTGCCGGTTTATTTCTGCTTGGCTTAACGATATTCCCTATGAAAAGGGGTGCTTCATAATTTATGACGCGCCATCCGGCACTCTCATCGGGGCATCGTAAAGCTCATCTTCCTTGAGCCATTTTAGAATGAGCGGTTCCAAGTCCCCTCTGAGAACCTTCGTCGCGGAAAAAACAGCCTCCACGTATTCCGGGAGACCAGAAACTACGTTCCCATCAAACCGAAACAGGCTTTCCCCGCTCCCAGCTAGCTCAATATTTATGGGCTGGCCCATAAGCCAGCTCTGAGCCGCAATAAACGCAGCCGTGAAAAATAGCCCGAACCGCCATTGCTCTGCGGTATAAAAGCCACACGTTTTTTCAAAATCGACTGTTGCCATACAGGGCTATTCCCTTGCGTACTATTGCGAAGGGATTTTAGGCGGTTTTTGGGCATTTTGTACTAATCAGGAAACGCTAATGCATGCTTCCTTGGCGGCTACGATGGTGCGCTGCAGGTAATCCTCGACATGCCCGCGCTTGCGTTCGTCTAGGTCCGGGCTGAGCGTCCTTAGTAGCAGCTGGACCGCATCAGGCGGCAAGCCCAGACGCAGGGCGTCCAGACTAGCCGTAAAATCAGCGCGTGATGCATCCCGAGTGCGCCTATAGCCACGCGTCCACACTTGATAAAAACGCTTCTGCGCTTCGAGAGGTGCCGCTTCGTAGTATGCCGATACCATTTTTTGACGCGCGGGCTGTTTAACTTCCGCTTCGCCTGCAGCGAATATCAAGGTCTCGCCAAGACGAGCCCTGTTTCCGGTCGCTTCCCTGCAGAGTACATAGGGATACAAGCCGCTTGCCTGCCGATGTTTTTCCTTGCGGTTGGTGAACCCCGCCAGCCTGCCGTAATGGCTGCTTGCCGCACTGGCGAGGTCTCCCTCATATCGAGTCGCCAGCAGACGAGCGGCGGCCTTTAAGAGCGCAGGCGTTACAGGCTGGTAGGTGAGCCGCACCCAAGCCTGAAAATTACGCGGAGAAGTCTCTATGACGCAACAAGGGGCCAATCCGTCGCGTTTCATTCGTTCGATAGTTTTCCGCTTTACGTCGTCCACGAGTACAAGGCCCTCTGGGCTATGCGGCATTATCCAGACGTGCTCCCCTTGGGCATTGGCTCGCGCAAGGGTAGAGATAGCTGCCATTAGGGCCTCTGACGTCATGGTCTGATGTCGTACCTGCCCTGACACCTCGTTTTTGCGTCCTATGCGGTAAACAGGGCATTGCATGGCGCTTAACTGCCGCTCCACAGCCTGCCGCGTATGTTTTAGATGTGGAGTCATTGCACTTTAACCACTTTCCAACGAGCGCCTAGCCTGCTGCGGGATTCAGCTTTCAGCAATTGCAACCCCTCGTGCCGACTTCCAGCCCATCTGCGAAAATACGAACCCACAAGCCTTGGGCTGAATGCTGAACCTCGAAGTCCTATTTCGTTGAATACTTCACAGAGCGCAGCGCCAGCCTCTTTTTTGGAGATCGGGCCTAGCCCTAGCCCTAGCGCCGCTCGCTCCGCTTTTGCCTTCGCTTCTAGGACGGTAAGCGCTCGACCCTCGAAAAGCTGATACCAAACATGAAGAAACGTCGTCTGTAATTCTAGCCGGGTATCTTCCGCCCGCTCGCGGCACTGTGTATCTATCGGGTCCGCCATTTCTACGGGGGTAATCCCCTCATCAATCATCCAGAGCACGGCTTTTCTGATAAAGGTGTTCCATTCTTCGAAACTGCCCACAGAAGACGTCTGGAGTGAACCCGCACCCGCCCGCTGTGCGGCTTGCAACAGGATGAGCGCAAGGCGATGATACTGCTCTTGACGCTCCCGCATAAGGGCAAGCGGGTTAAACGTAAACTTACGGCTTGCGGGGTTGTCCGTCTTGGGGTCCAGACGAATAACGATAACCCTGCGTACTAAATCGTCTACCGCTGTCAGATTTACCCCTGTAAAAAGCCACAGAGCGCGATTAGGAGCACCAACTGTTTCCGATTTACCCAGAAGACGTCCACTAAACACGGCAGACGTAATGGATGCCGCCAGCGCATCGCCACGCAGTATTCCCGACATATTGTCGAAAATAATATGCGGCTGCCCTGCGCGCAGCACGGCAAGAATGGTTTTTCGCATTTCTTCTTCATCGGTAGAAGTCGCCATAACATCGCCGTTTCCCCCGGCCAGCAGTCCGGCCACTTGTGCCAGATAGGTTTTTCCGCTGCCATAGTCTGGGGCAGAAATAACAAAAATGGGGCAGGTTGGCAGTACCGGTCGTTCTGCGGCTGACAGCAGCAGAGCAAATGCGGCTCCGGCATCGGCTGGGGTGACGTATGGGAATAACGAGATGGGCTCCCAAAGTTCTTTAGCGACGGCTTGAAGCGCCGCAATCTCAGAGGTATGACTAACAATTGGGGGGTAATCTTTGACCAAAAAGAGTCCGGTGGTCATGTCCAGACCGCGCTGGTAGATAATTTCGCCGTCTTCGCGCATAACCGGCTGCTTGATGACGCCCGTCACCTCCGGCAAGTTTGCAGATGCATCACTCCATGTATGCGGCGCATTGAGAATCCGCTTGGCCAGCGGTATAGAGCAGCCACACCTTATCTCTTTTCCCGTAGGCGTAACTCTATATAACCTACAGATTCGCTCCACGGCGTCCGCTAAAGCTTCGGCGGTTGGGGGAATCAGCCCGTCGCGTGTCAGCAAAAGAAATTCCGAATCTCGACGGAATGCCACGTTACGACGAGAAAGCTCTTGCAGAATGTTACGAACTGGCTTATACAATGGCTCGTTAACGCAGATTTTACGGATTTTAACAATTTTTATTTCATTCTCCACTGGTTTCATGGTTTCCGTGTCGGTGCGGGTCTCTTCGTCTTCCGTTTCGAATAACCGCCCCCCTGCTGTTTCTGGTGAAGTTTCCATGTCAGGTGCAATAGGTAACATTAAACACCGCCTTTCCGGCGCTGGGCCTGAGTTTCTGCAATACTGGGACGGCCACGGCGGCGCTTCACGGTCGGAACAGACAATATCGGGTTTATCGCCTGTCGTAAGATGTCATCCACTTGCGCCTGACTGAAGCGCGGCCCCCATTTCGTCGATACAGGCCGGGGCAGCGTTCCTTTCCATACGTGGTTCCGTACGGTTTTCGGGGAAATATCCAGCAAACCCGCTAAACTGCTGTAGGAGTACATCTGGCGAGGCGGAGCCTCATTAGGTGATAGGGCATGATTCGGCATAACGGTTCCTTTTGGTCCTCATTATCGACCCAGTACGGGACAGCTGAACCGAGGACAAAACGGGTTCATTTAACGCCTTGATAGGCGGCTGCCGAGGAATTACCGGAGACGCCAAATTAGGGGGACTCAACAGGAGCAAGAGAGACGAAACCGCATATCTAAACAGGCGCTCCGCGCGACAATAGCGCGACAATCAGAACGGGACACACAAGGACAAGCAAGGACCATGCCATAAAATAATGTAATATTTACAACAATCTAAAATAGTAATAATTATCAGTTACTTAAAAAACCGACTTATTCGCAATCATAATCCGCGTGTCCGGGGTTCGAGTCCCTGAAGCGCCACCAAATAAATCAACAAGTTACAAATTAATCCTTAAAAACCCTCTGTTCCTCGGGTGCAGATTAGGTGAGTTGTTCGCAAATCTCGGTCTCAAAGCGGATTTCTTTGTGGATGCTCATGATTGCAAATGCAGATGAACCACTAATTCAGAGTATTGGCGCAACAGGCTATCGGTGGTGAGTAAGTAAGCGGGCAACAATTGCGCCTGTGCCACCAGCAAACGATCAAATGGATCGCGGTGATGCCACGGCAAATCCACCAACGGGTAACAATCCTCGCCTGATATGGGCAACTCGGTAAAACCTGTATCCCGCGCTAGTCGATGAATATCTTGGGGTGAAAAATCAAAATCCGCCCGATTCAACGAACGCTTGATGGCCACCTCCCAAATGCTCGCGGCACTGAAATATACTGTATTGGACGCATCCATTAAATTGGCCACTACATCAGACGACAGACGTTCTGGAGCAAGCAGTGCCGCGAGCAAAACGTTGGTGTCTAGCAAGTAAACATGCGCGGTCATCCGCTGGACTGCTCGAACATCGCAACGATTTCTCCGGCATCCAAGTGGTCAAATTGTTCGGGAAAGGTGAAAAGGTTTTTACCTAACCCCAGTGTGCGCGGCTTATGAGCGCGTGTTTCTAATGCCACCAAACGCGCCACCGGCTTACCCGCGCGGGCAATCACAATCTCCTCACCCGCTTCGGCCTGATCGACAAAACGAGAGAATTGGGTCTTGGCTTCGTGGATGTTGACGGTTTGCATGGTGCACCTCGATTCAATGTACTGGACCAATGTTAGTCCATTCAGGCTGAGGCAACAAGGAGCGTAGGCTTCTGCACTCCACCACACAGGCCGCAACTTTAATACTCTTTGTGCTCGAAACTAGATGATTGACACCTATGGCACTGCGGTATAGCTCAATAGGACGGCAACAACCTCTCCGAGGGTTCCACAGTCATTTTGGCAGCGCCGAAGATCTTCACCCATGCTCCGCGTTCTATTTTGTCTGCCGAAGCCCTGCGCAGAAGCTTAACATACGATTTTCTCCGTTTTCTGAGGGGATCTCTCATAGCCTTTTTTACTTATATGAAAGTTTACACGCATTGCTGATCGCTGTTTTAAAGCCGAGAACCTGCACCGTTCTCGGAAACTCTGGTGGCAGAGTCGCCAAACCCCTGCCTAGATCATTTGCTCTGAGATACCGTTGCTCAGGCGGTGATCACCCAAAAAATAGCGCGCGCAGGTACATTCCATATTGTATCCGGTTATTTTGATGGTGTGCAGAATAGGACAGTTTTGTATTTGGCAGACGATCCCTGACTCTAGGGCGCAGAAGCCATAGGGGTCGTATTCATGCCGAGTCTTTGTGCTACCTGCCGGACACACATGCGCTGATGATCACCTTTGGCGACCAGACCGCGATTATTCTACCCGTAGAAAACTATTCTGAGTTGGCAACGCTCACGGAACGGGAACTCCAGCAACTGAGTTTATGTTTTGCCGGTAGTGCGCTGTGCCTGTCAGCATCAGAATTTTACCGCGATATGTCATGAAAATTAGATTGCGAACCCCTGAAGGAGAGCAAGAATTGCCAGAATATGGATCTGATTTTGCGTGAATAGCCTTGATGCTGATTCCGGCTAAAACCGACCCGTCAAAAGCGCTGATTGACACCCTTGTCGGGCGAGTAGAGGATTTTCACCTCCGAGTGAGTGCGCCCTGCTGGGCGCACCACAAAAAAAGCGCCGCAAATGCGGCGCCCTGGGCGAAGATCTTCCGGTGAGGGATTAGATCTCGCGCACGTCCTCAGCCTGCATGCCTTTGGGGCCGCGAACGCTGTTGAACGATACACGTGCGCCTTCTGCCAGGGTTTTGAAGCCGCTGCCCTGAATGGCGGAGTGATGCACGAATACATCTTCCTTGCCGTCTTCAGGAGTGATGAAACCGAAACCTTTACTATCGTTGAACCACTTTACTGTACCAGTTGCCATTTGATGCACTTCCTATTACGTTGAATTCGGACCACGTGTCCGACTTTGGCAGCATAGGGACTATTGCCATGACATGCAAGACTTTTAGAAGAAATCCTCGAAATTATTTATGGGTTCTTCGCTCACCCGGTGTATTCTTGGGCGTACGCGGTTAATCACTAGCGGCAATGAACCTACCCCATCCGCATTATATCGACCAGTGTTACCTCGTTTCTTGACGCAGCAGCAGATCCTGACTAAGGTTTATACCAACTGATCGGTATGTAATGAGCCACATGGAGGTTATTATGAAAGTGGGTTTTATTGGTTTGGGGCAAATGGGTTCGGGTATGGCCGCAAGTCTGATGACTGCCGGCCACACACTCACCGTATTCAATCGCTCCCCTGAAAAAATGCAGCCCTTGGTTGCCCAAGGTGCGCGAGCCGCACAATCTTTTGCGGATTTTGCCGATAGTGATGTGGTATTCACCATGCTGGCTGAAGATAAAGCGGTCGAATCTGTGGTTTTTGGTGAAAATGGCTTACTGCGACATTTACGCCCAGGCGCGGTACATATCTCCAGCAGCACCATCAGCGTGGCTTTTTCTGCGCAATTGGCAGCAGCCCATGCAGCAGCCGGACAAGAGTATATTTCCGCGCCAGTATTCGGACGACCTGACGCCGCCGCTGCGGGCCAGTTATTTCTGGTCGTAGCCGGCAAACGGAAAATCATTGATCAACTGCAAACATTGCTTGATGCCGTTGGACAGCGGACATTTATTGTGGCAACCGAGCCGGAAAAAGCCAATCTCGTTAAATTGAGTGGTAATTTTCTCATCGCTTCGGTCATTGAATCCCTCGGCGAAGCGATGGCCTTGGTGGAAAAAGGCGGCATAAATCGCCACGATTACCTCGAGTTATTAACCTCCAGTCTCTTTAACATACCGCTCTATAAGAATTACGGCGCCCTGATCGCCGATCGAAAATTCACGCCACCAGGGTTTGCAGCGCCCTTGGGACAAAAAGACATTCGCTTGGTGCTAACCGCCGCCGAGGCGCTGAAAGTGCCTCTACCTTTTGCAAGCATCCTGCGCGACCGCTTTATTAAGTTAGCGGCTCATGGGGGCGAAATCCAAGACTGGTCCGCCGTTGGTGGCCTTGCTGCTGAGGATGCAGGCCTGTTGCTCAAATCCTGAGGGGTGACCTTGTATCAAGTTTTATCAAGCTACTGCTACCCTACCAACTCGCTGAAAGTCATGGTCTCACCCTGATCGGCTACGCTCGGGACGAGCGCATGACCGTGTATGCGCATGCCGAGCGCGTTCGCGATTGTGCCGAGCCGATACCACTTCATTTCTGATGTCTCTTTTTGCTCACTATCGGAGAACTTTCCATGGATGTTCGTGCTGCTGTTGCTTACGGGGCCAACCAACCCCTCGTCGTCGAAACCGTTCAGCTAGAAGGGCCTCGCGCAGGCGAAGTCCTGGTAGAAATTAAAGCCACCGGTGTCTGCCACACCGATGCTTATACGCTTTCCGGTATGGACCCTGAAGGACTGTTTCCAACGGTGTTGGGCCATGAAGGTGCTGGTGTAGTGGTAGAAGTCGGCGCGGGTGTCCGTTCCCTTCAGCCCGGCGACCACGTCATTCCGCTTTACACGCCGGAATGTCGGGAATGTGAATACTGTCTCAGCGGCAAAACCAATCTCTGCCAAGCTATCCGGGAAACCCAAGGACGTGGCCTCATGCCCGATGGAACCAGCCGATTCTCGGCCCAAGGCAAGCCTCTCTACCATTACATGGGCACCAGTACTTTCGCCCAATATACCGTACTCCCGGAAATCGCCCTCGCCAAAATTCGTGAAGATGCGCCTTTCGACAAAGTTTGTTATATCGGTTGTGGTGTGACCACGGGCATCGGTGCGGTAATTTATACGGCCAAAGTCCGGCCCGGAGATAAAGTGGTCGTATTTGGTCTTGGCGGTATTGGACTGAATGTGGTCCAGGGTGCAAGGCTGGCAGGCGCAGACATGATTATTGGGGTTGATATCAATCCCAGCAAACGCGCACTGGCCGAACAATTCGGTATGACCCATTTTGTGAATCCCAAGGAACTAGAGGGCGACCTCGTTCCCTATTTAGTAAGTCTGACCAAGGGTGGAGCTGATTATAGTTTTGAATGTATTGGCAATACCACGCTGATGCGTCAAGCGCTGGAGTGTTGCCATAAAGGCTGGGGCACCAGCATCATCATCGGGGTGGCGGGCGCTGGTCAGGAAATAAGCACTCGGCCTTTTCAGCTCGTCACCGGCCGCAACTGGCGCGGTTCGGCCTTTGGCGGTGCGCGCGGCCGTACCGATGTACCGAAAATTGTCGACTGGTATATGGAAGGTAAAATTCATATTGATGAAATGATTACCCACACAATGCCCTTGGAGGAAATCAATACGGCCTTTGACTTGATGCATAAAGGGCAATCCATTCGTAGCGTACTGACATTCTGAGCGTGGCCATGAACGAAGCTGCACTAGAACTTTTAGACTCGCATACCTGCTTCGGCGGTATTGCGCAGCGTTATCAACATGCCTCGACCAGTTGTCGTGCTCCCATGCGTTTTTCAGTGTTTATCCCGCCGCACCAAAACGGCGATAAACTCCCGGTGGTTACCTTTCTGGCTGGTCTCACCTGTACCGACGAAACTTTCATGATCAAGGCCGGTGCTCAACGCTATGCGGCAGAGTTGGGCTTGATTTTAGTCGCACCAGACACCAGCCCTCGCAACACCGGTATTCCCGGTGAAGATAAAGACTGGGATTTTGGCAGCGGTGCCGGTTTTTATGTGGATGCTACCGAAGCCCCTTGGGTGAATCACTATCAAATGCATCGTTATGTAACTGCCGAGTTGCCGGCACTCATCACCCAAAACTTTCCCATGAGCAGTCAGCGTCAGGGTATCTGCGGGCATTCCATGGGCGGGCATGGTGCTCTGGTCTGCGGGTTACGCCACCCCGAGCAGTACCAATCTATCTCGGCTTTTGCCCCGGTTTCTGCACCCAGCCAAACGCCCTGGGGTCATAAAGCCTTTAGCCAATATCTCGGGCCAGACCAAAAACTGTGGCGCGACTATGATGGGCTGGAACTGCTTCAGAAAAGTGCTGGAAGCAACCATACCCCCATTCTGATTGATCAGGGGCGGGACGATCCTTTTCTCGAAAAAGAACTCAAAACTGAATGGCTGGGCGCCCTCCGGGATGATCGCCTGACTCTGCGCTGGCAGGCAGGCTACGATCATAGCTACTTTTTTATTGCCAGTTTCATTGGCGAACACTTGGCTTTTCACGCACAAACACTACGCGGTTAGCACCCGTACTTGAGGCGGCAAGGTACTAGGGCATAAGCTAGACCGCTCAGTGGGTGGAAAATAGCAGGGATATGATGCATCAACAGGAAAAGGAGCCGATCCCGCTGGGTAACTATTCTAACCCACTTGTCCCCAGACAACGCGTCCATGCCCTCGGTGCAGCCATGCTCGGCATGCTCCTCGATGGTTATGATCTGAGTATCATGGCCGTCGTTCTTCTGCCGCTGACCACGGAATGGCAACTTGGAGCCACGGAAACTGGACTGCTTATGGCCATGGCGCTGCTGGGATCATTGCTAGGAGGGCTTTTTGGCGGTGTCTTCACGGATCGCTTTGGTCGTCGCAAGCTGCTTTTCCCGAATATTTTTCTGTACGTGTTTGGTGCACTGGTCAGCGCTTTCAGTCCGAATATCGCCAGCCTTTTTGTCGGACGTTTTCTCACCGGACTCGCTATTGGTCTCGACTATCCTCTGGTAGCCACCATCGTTGCCGAATACAGTCCAGCCGCCCAGCGCGGCAATCGCTTTGCCCGGGTGAATCTGGCTTGGTATGTGGGAGCGCTGCTCTCTACCGGTGTTGGTTGGGCGCTCCTGCTTATCGGCCCCAACTCCTGGCGCTGGATGCTGGGTAGTGCCGTGGTTCCAGCCCTAGCCCTGCTCTGGTTGCGCCGAGGCCTGCCCGAATCGCCGCGCTGGCTGACGCGCAACGGTCATCCTGCCGCCGCTCTCGAAGCGCTCTCCTGTCTACAGCCCACCTGTTCGAATGTCGAACTTCAAGAGCAAATCAAGGGTTTTCAGGCGAAGCACCAATCTTGGCGGGTTTTACTCCAAAAAGCCTGGCTTCGGCGACTTTTTCTGAGTATTTTTCCGTGGTTTTGCTTGGATGTAGTAGGGCTGGGTATTGGCCTCTATTTCCCTCTGGTTCTCCGCGATAATGGCCTCGCCAGCAGCAACGCTACAGCGGCTGCGTTAAATGCTGGATTTCTGCTAATTTCTGCGCTGGGTATCGTTTATATTCTTTCTCGTCTGGATCGCTGGGGGAGAATCCCTTTACAAAGCGCAGGGTTCGCGCTGATGTCTTTAGGGCTTGCCGTATTTGCTCTATGCTCTTGGAATCACTGGTTGACGGGTGTCTATATAGCGGCCGCCGTGTATTCGCTAGGGGTAGGTATCGGTCCTGGAGTAACGGTATTTGCCTTAGCCGTAGAAATATTCCCTACCGAATTACGCGCCAGCGCCGCCGGACTAGCGACCGGTCTGTCGCGGCTTGGTGCGTTCATTTCCGCCGTTCTTTTTCCGATTTTTGAGAAAAGCTGGGGGATTCCCCTAATTTTAGTGGTGATGTCGGCGGTAGCGTTACTGGGTATGCTGGTCACGCTATTTTACGGCGTGGAATCGCGGCTGAAAAGTTTAGAAGATTTAGAAAATCTAGAAGGCCAGTCCAAATCCTGAATTACTCAAAGCTCCAGGTACGCACAATACGCAGTGGCGTCGGCGGTGATTGCCATTGTGCAGGAAGTGGGGGGAAAGGCGTTGCCTCACGAATAATCGTTTCGACCGCAGCCGCTAGAACGATATTCCCACTCCCTTGTACCAAATTGATGGCCATCAACTGACCGCTGGGAGCAATAGTCACCGCCACCACGATTCGTCCTTTGGGTAATGGCCCATGACGGTTCCCAAAAAGCTTCTTTTGCGCCAGATCCATAATTCGACTTTCCCAGCTTTTCAGATAGGCATTAAAGGCGGCTTGACGATCTGCCGTTGCGACGGGTGCGGAGACCCGCTGAGGATGCGTAGGTACTAGCCCGTCTGGACTAGGAAGCGCCGGTAACGATGGTGGGGTGACATGAGGAGGACGGAAGCGCGGCGTTAAGGAAATTTCAACCAGTGAGTTCACCGGGTTTTTCTGGGGTAACTGTCCAGCAAGACCGAACAATAAAAAAATCCAGATAATCAGATTAGCGAACAGTGAAAATAGTACCCAAGGAAACAACTGATCCAGATCTTGGGCGCGCAGCCGCAAAATTCGTGTTGCTGCCACCACTGCCGCCGAAGCATACCAGCGCACTCGAAAAACCAACCCCGCACCACTTGCTACAAAACCTGTCGGGCTAGAAGCCCGAGATCGTTGATTATTTGACCTCTTTACCCCAACCATTCAGCCGCATCAATCGCGTAGTAAGTGATGATCGCATCCGCGCCTGCTCTTTTCATACTCAGCAGAGACTCCAGTACGCTCGTCCGCAGATCCAGCCAACCCGCCCGAGCAGCGGCCTGGAGCATGCTATATTCGCCAGAAACCTGATAAGTCAGCACCGGCAGAGCGCAGCGCTCGCGCACATCACGCAGCACATCCAGATAGGGCATAGCCGGTTTGACCATCACGAGATCACAACCTTCGGCAACATCCAGTTCCAGTTCGCGAAAAGCCTCGCGACGATTAGCCGGGTCCATTTGATAAGCCTTGCGATCTCCGGACTGAGGAGCACTGTCCGCAGCATCTCGAAAAGGACCATAAAAGGCGCTGGCGTATTTAACCGCATAGGAAAGTATGCTCACGTCGGGATAACGGGCGGCATCCAAGGCTTCACGAATGGCCATGACCATGCCATCCACCATGCCGGATGGCGCCACCACATGAACTCCAGCCTCCGCATAGGAAATCGCCTGGCGCTGCAGATTCTCCAAGGTCGCCGTGTCGTCACGATCCCCCCCTGCATCCAGTACGCCGCAATGGCCATGGTCGGTGTACTCACAAAAACAGGCATCGGCAATGACCAGTAACTGCGGATAGGCCGCCCGAATGGCCCGGATAGCCCGCTGTACCAACCCCTCTCCACTCCAGGAGGCGGAACCGCAAGCATCCTTCTCGGTGTTTTCTATAACGCCAAAAAGCAGCACCCCCGAAATACCTAAAGCCACTGCCTCGGCGCAAAGTCGTAAAGCCGAATCCATACTGTGTCGAAATACACCCGGCATGGAGACAATTTCGCTGCGGACATTTTCACCTTCCACCAAAAAAATGGGCAGGATAAAGTCGGCTGCGCTTAACTGGTTTTCTCGCAGCATGCCGCGCATGGAGGGATGACGCCGTAAGCGGCGGGGTGCGTGCTGAACAGAGGATACAAAGGGCGTCATGCAGAAACCTCTTGGCTTTTTGCCCATTCTTCCAGAGCGGCCATTATCCCTGCCGTACTCGCTTCTGAAGCTATCCAGGGTTCCGGCAGACCAACGGCGCGAATGGCGTCGGCCGTAAACGAACTAATGGCAATCAGCGGCGTGTTTTTCAGCCAACGCTGCCCTAATCCACCGACCATCTGATAAAAATTATTGAAGATTTCCGGACTGGTAAAAGTCACGGCGTCCAGCTCCCCGCGTGCCCAAGCGTGCAGCAATGGTGTCGGATTCGCTCCGGGGATGGTCCGCCGGTAACACAGCACTTTTTCTACCTGAGCACCACGTTCGCTCAGGACTTTCTCCAGCAGCTCCCGGCCCTGATCCCCCACAAAAAGCGCCACACGCTGACCCTTTACCTCCGCCAGTTCCGCGCTATTCAACAAACCTTCGGAGCTAAATTTTTTAGGGACGAGATCGACCTGCAACCCAAACTCCTGCAATGCCTTGCCGGTTTCGCGGCCAACAGCAGCAATGCGTGGGCCGCTAGGCCACTGCAAATTACGGCTTTGTAGACGACTCAACGCAAAGGCTACGGCGTTGCGGCTGGTAAAAATAACCCAGTCGAACTGGACGATATGATGCAGCGCATCGTCCAGAGACTGCCAGTTTTCGGGGGCTTCAATTTGCACGGCAGGGAAAAGAATCGGCCGAGCCTCGGCGGCTTTCAGCGCGCTGACCAGCTCCTCGGCCTGATCCCGAGGCCGAGTGACAACCACGCCCTTTTTTTGCAGTAATCCACTACTCACGGTAGAAGTTCCTCAATAATATGCGCAGCACCCTGCGCCAGAAGTTGCTCGGCAACCGCTTCGCCCAGCGCCAGCGGTTCATCACCCTGGGCAACGGCGGTCAGCAGGCGTCCGCCGTCGGGGCTGGCCACCAACCCACGGAGAAGCATCTGCGTCCCCTGCCATTCTGCCAGGGCGGCAACCGGCAAACGACAATCTCCCCCCAGAACTCGGTTCATACTGCGCTCCGCCAGCACACATTGTTGCGTTAAGCGATCCGCGAGCGGCATGATTAAACGCCGGGTTTCCTTATCGTCTGAGCGGATTTCTATCCCTATCGCGCCTTGCCCGACCGCTGGCAGAGAAAGCGTGACGGGGATCGCATAAGCAATACGTTCTTGTAGCCCCAGTCGTTTCAAGCCCGCCGCCGCCAGAATAATGGCGTCATATTGTCCTTCATCCATTTTCCGCAGCCGCGTAGCTACGTTACCGCGCAGATCCTCGACCCGCAACTGGGGATAATGGCGCAATAATTGCGCCCGCCGCCGCAAGCTGGAGCTGCCCACCCGCGCCCCTACCGGCAGATCTTCAGGATGCGAAAAATGATTGCTCACAAAAGCATCTCGCACATCTTCGCGGGCCATGATAGCGGCGATCTCCAAGCCCTCTGGTTGCAGCGCCGGCACATCTTTCATCGAATGCACCGCAATATCGACCTCTTGAGCCAGCAAGGCTGCTTCGATTTCTTTGACGAACAGACCTTTCCCACCCAGCGTATGCAGAGGCGCATCCTGCAATACATCACCACTGGTCGTCATGCGTATAATGTCTACTTGGATACCGGGTTGCGCCTGCTGCAAGGCGTCACGCACATGCTCCGCCTGCCAGACGGCAAGGGGGCTGGCCCGGGTACCAATACGAATCTGGGGCATCATAGCGGCGTTATCACCTTAAACAACAGCAAAATGCATGGAGTCCGTCACCTTAGCAGGGGGACTTTTCCTGTCAAGAGCCGTGATATCACGATATACCGATAAATAACATTGAAATAGTCTTTAACAACAAGATACAATCGCTCGAAATTCCACAGGAGTATGAAATATGCGTCATCACAAAATCTGGATAGCTGTTGCAACGCTGGGCGCGCTGAGCCTGACCGGATGCGCCCACAATGTGGGCAGCGGCAAACCCACCACCGTCAATGCGGTAGCCCCCGCAACATCAGCGACCACTGCCGGCCTCGCGGGCGAAGGCATCAACGGACAAAATCTCAACGCCAATGGACCCATCGGCGGCGGTAATAGTGGCCTGACAGCTTCCGAATTGGCGGCCTTGCCGCAAAACCTACGCGTCCACTTCGGCTTCAACAGCGAAAGCATGGATGCCCACGCCCAGCAAATCGCCACGCAAAACGCTCAGTTCATGGCCAACCACGCCCACGTCAAGGTGCGCTTGGAAGGAAATACCGATGATCGGGGTACGCAGGAGTACAATCTGGCCTTAGGTGAACGCCGTGCCGAAACCGTCAAACAGTTTCTGGAGGCCCAGGGTGTTAGTGCTGCGCGTATCAGTACGGTGAGCTTCGGTAAGGACAACCCCCTCTGCACCAGCAACGATGCCGAATGCTGGGCAAAAAATCGTCGCGTGGATTTTGTTTACAGTGGTGGTTACAACGGCTAAATAGCCAAGGAGAATTTGCTGATGAAACGCTGGCAACTATTGCCTGTTCTTCCGTTATTGTGTCTGAGCCCTTTTGCTCAGGCAGAATCCACGAGTGATCGGGTCCTCCAGCTTCAACAGCAGATGGCCGTCATGCAGGGTGAGCTGAGTAGTCTCATCGCGGTTCAGCAGGCGGACAAGGGTAGTCAAAGCGCCCTCGCCAACCTGCTGCAGCGTACCCAGCGACTAGAGCAGGAAGTCCGTAATCTGCGCGGGGAAGTGGATACCAAAACCCACGCGCTACAGACCGAACAGCAATCTACCGCATCCAAAGTCCAGGCTCTGGCAGCACAGCTAGCGGTGACTGGCACTTCGGTGACTGGAGCTACCGCCAGCACCAGCTCAGCGGCACTCCCCGTGAGCAATGGGGTAGTCACCACCCCTGCCGCCGCCGTAGCCAGCGCTGCCAGCAACGCCTCGGCGCCACTCATTCAGAGCCTTGGCCAAGCGGATTATCAGCATGCCTTTAATTACCTGCGTCAGGGTAAGTATGGAGAAGCGGTCACAGGCTTACAGGGCTTCATCCAGAAATATCCCCAAAGCAGCTTGATCCCCGATGCCTATTACTGGCTCGGACAGGCCCAGTATGTACTCGGCCAGAATGATGCTGCCCTCAAAAGTCTCTATATTGTGCCCACGCGATTTAACCAGAGCAGTAAAGCGCCCGAGGCTATGCTGCGTATGGCGGAAATCTATCAGGCCATCGGCAAATCCAAGCAAGCTGCGGCAACACTGAACAAAATTATCCAGCAGTATCCCAGCACACCTTCTGCACAAAAGGCTGAAGCCCAGTTACAGGCTCTGCCGTCCAAATAAGGATGGAAGGGCGACTCCGCATTACCGAAATTTTTCATAGTCTGCAGGGAGAAACCCGCAGTGTTGGCCGCCCCGCGACTTTTGTGCGCCTGACGGGATGCCCCTTACGCTGTCAATATTGTGATACCGCTTACGCGTTTCACGGCGGAGAATGGCAATCTCTATCGTCTATTCTGGATAGTGTGCATGCGGGCGGCAACCGTCTGGTAGTCGTTACCGGTGGCGAACCACTCGCCCAAGCTGACGCTCTTCCGCTCATGACCGCACTATGTGACGCTGGCTACGAGGTTTTTTTGGAAACCAGCGGCGCGTTGTCCGTGGCGGATGTCGATCCACGCGTCATCAAGGTCCTCGATCTTAAAACCCCAGACTCCGGCGAATGTACCCGTAATCTTTGGGAAAATTTACCGCTTCTCAGCGCCCAAGATCAAATCAAATTTGTCATCTGTAGTCGCAAAGATTATGACTGGGCCAAGGACGTTACCCATCGTGAAGCGCTTCCAGAGCGCTGCGAGGTACTGTTTTCACCCTCGCAGGGGCAAATGCCCCTGACCGACCTTGCCGAATGGATATTAGCTGACAAACTCGATGTGCGTTTGCAGATTCAACTCCACAAGCTCATCTGGGGCGATGTCCCAGGACGGTGACTAATGCCTAAACCCGCTATTGTGCTGCTCTCCGGAGGGCTTGATTCCGCTACCGTCATGGCTCTCATGCGTCGTGATGGTTTCGCCATTCATGCGATGTCTTTCGATTATGGACAGCGCCACAAGCAAGAATTGCATTATGCAGGGCTGGTTGCGCAGGCACTCGGCGTTGCCAGTCACCGTACCGTCCACATTGATCTTGCCGCATTCGGTGGTTCAGCACTCACCGATACCGGGATAGCCGTGCCCGAGGGTGGCCTTGCGCCAGGCATTCCTATTACCTATGTACCTGCCCGTAATACGATATTTCTTTCCTTTGCGCTGGCGCTGGCAGAAGTTCTTCGTGCTCAGGATATTTTCATCGGCGTCAACAGCCAAGATTACAGCGGCTATCCCGACTGCCGTCCAGAGTTTATTGAAGCCTTTGAAAAACTGGCCCAAGTGGCCACCCGGCTTGGCGACGAATCTCAGGGTCCGCATATCCACGCCCCGCTCCAGCACCTCGATAAAAGTGAAATCATCCGCCTCGGCACCCGCCTCGGAGTCGACTACAGCCTCACACGATCCTGCTATCAACTGGACGATGCCGGACGCTCTTGTGGACTCTGCGACAGCTGCCGCCTCCGCCGTGACGGTTTTATGAAGGCTGGGATTCCTGATCCTACGCCGTATCAGTAACAGGAATGCTAAGGCCGCCACATGCACATCTGGGTTGATGCCGACGCTTGTCCCAACGTCATTAAAGACATTTTATATCGCGCCAGCGATCGCCTGAAACTGCCTTTGACCTTGGTCGCCAACCAAGCTCTACGCGTACACCGCTCTGCTTATATCCGCACGGTGGTCGTGCCGAAGGGCTTTGATCTGGCCGATGAGGAAATCGTTCGGCGCATCGTAGCGGGTGATCTGGTAATCACCGCCGATATTCCGCTGGCCGCCGCCGTGCTACAAAAAAACAGCCATGCCCTCAGCCCGCGCGGGGAGCGTTATTCCCCCGAAACCATCCACGAGCGCCTGCGGATTCGTGACATGATGGAGCAACTACGGGACTCCGGCGTGCGCACGGGCGGCCCCGCCGCCCTGAGCCAAGCGGACCGCCAAGCATTTGCCAATGCCCTGAACCAGCTACTGGTTCGCGCCTGATTCTCTGGACAGCACAGTTATAGTCATCAAACTGACTACTTGGACCAAGCAGGCTGGCTGTCCTCTCCGGCATCACTCCGGAGAATAGCCATGGTCTTACCATCCAGACTGACTTCTGCCAGCACTTTGCGGCCACCACGATGGGTTCCATAAAGAATCATCTGACCATTACCGGCAAAGCTCGGATGATCACAATTACCCTGGGCATCCAAAACGCGCATGCCGCTTCCATCAGGATTCATAACGGCCAGCGCATAAACCCCATCCGTGCGATGAATGAAGGCAATCGCATTACCCGTTGGCGAATAAACCGGGCTCGCATTATATCCGCCGCTGTAACTCAGCCGATGCACGGCACCACCGTGCGTATTCATGGCATAAATCTGGGGACCACCGGCCCGATCGGAGACGAACACAATCTGCCCGCCATTGGGTGCCCAAGTCGGTGAAGTGTTAATGGCATCATCGTTGGTGAGCTGCTGACGCTGCCCGGTACGCAGGTTGACCACATAGATTTGGGTATGGCCACCGGCAGACCGCGCATAAGCCAATTGTTCACCATTCGGAGAAAAAGCGGGCGCACTGACGATTTCACCACCCGGTGCTACGGATTGGCGTTGACCGGTAGCTAGGTCCTGTACATATATGATCGCTCGGGAATTTGCGTAGGTTACATAGGCGAGGCGGTGCTTGTTCGGTGACCAAACGGGCGAAAATACCGGCATGATACCCCGAACAATAGGGTGTGGATTCCAGCCGTCCGATTCGGCTATCAGCAGTTCGTAAATATTACCTGTCTGTCGGACGTAGGCAATACGACTGGCGAAAGGACCGGGTTTGCCGGTGAATGCCTGATAGATGACATCAGCAACATGATGCGCTGTCATGTGCAACTCACCAGCCGAGCAGGTAAAACGACGGGCGGTCAGTTCTTGGCCGGTGCTGACATTGTAGACGTAGACATTGACCACATAGCCGCCATTGAGGGGCTGTACCGAACCTACCGCCAAGCCGGTCGCACCCACGGTCGTCCATTGTGCCGCTTTGACATCTGCCGGTGCATGAGGATCGCTGGGATAACCCGCTGGTTCGATCACCCGAAACAAACCGCTGTGGCGCAGATCATTACGTACCACATCGGCTACTGAGGGTTGACCGGGGACCCCAGGACCAAAGGATGGAATGGCGATGGGTAGCGCTGATGCTACGCTTTTGGTGATTTCCACCGTCAGCGCCGCCTGCGCAGGCAGCACAACAGCTGACGCCAGCAAAAATAGTGCCAAAGCCCAGAAACGTTTAGCCATGATTGAGATCCTCCGCATTAAATTTAAGATCTACATCTTTGTATAAGGAATAGGAAAGACCGATAGGCGGTGAAAATGGCGCAGCCTGCCGCACAGCCGCAATGACTGCCCGGTCAAACTGTGGATTTCCACTGGATCGCACAATTTGCGGCTGACCAATAATTTGCCCTTCGGGGCTCAACCTGATTTCTACCGTACAGGCCAGTGCCGCCGCAAAATTGGTATTCCAAGCATTGTAAACCTGCGTACGAATTTTTTGCGCAAAAAGACCAATCAATCGCTGATTTTCCGAAGCTTGCTGCGCCCTAGCAGCAGCCATATTGGCTTCGGCCTGCAATTTGGCCTTCGCCTCAGCCATCTGCTGCTGTAACGCCTTGGCGCGCGCGGCACGGGCAGCCTGTGCCGCCTGCTCTGCCAACTGTTTTTTGACCTCCGCAGCACGGGCGGCGGCGGCTTTTTCCTGAGCCGCTTTCTGCTCAGCAGCTTTTTCTGCGGCAGCTTTCTGGGCAGCGGATTTTTCGGCGGCGGCCTTTTCCGCTGCGGCTTTGCGTTCTGCCGCCTGAGCAGCCGCCTTTTGTTGTACTTTCTGTCGCGCCGCCAATTCTTCGGCGTGCTTTTCCTGTGCTTCACGCGCAGCGGCAATTTGCGCCGCTTTCTGACGAGTAGCCTGGGCATCCGCTTTTTGTTGCTCGGCTTTTTGAGCCGCAACTTGCGCTGCCGTGGGCGGTGGGGGCGTCACCGGCTTGGGAACCGGCTTGGGAGCAGGCTTAGGCGGAGGCGGCGACACGGGCGCTGGCTTGAGGACAGGCACCGGCTGAGGGGCAGGAGCTGCTGCCGGAGGCATCCCACTGCTCAGTTGGGCCTGCATCGGTTTATTGCCACTGCTCACCGGCAACTGCACATGAAAAGACCAAAACAAGACAAACAGGATGCCCGCATTGAGGAGTATGGCCAGAATCAGTGGCCACATGGGTCTACGTTCTTTCAATGCCCCTCCGGACGGGTCAACAATCCGACATGAGAAATCCCGGCCTCCTGCAGACGGGCCATTACCGCCATCACCTTGCCGTAATCCACATGAGCGTCGCCCCCTACCAGCACCTGAACCTGATCATGGCTGGATTCTGCGATATGACGGACGCTCGACGCCAAATCACTCAAGGCTACCGAACTGTGGGTGTCCTTGTATTGTACCGAGATCGTCCCTTGCCTAGTGACAGAAATAAGTACCGGTGGCGTTTTGTCAGAAACCGGCTTGGTCACGCCCTTGGGCAGATTAACGTTCACGCCCTGGGTCAGCAACGGTGCCGAGAGCATGAAAATAACCAGCAGCACCAAGGTCACGTCAATATAGGGGACGACGTTCATCTCCGCCATCAACCGTCTTCTTCTCATGGCTTGGTCTCAGGTACCTGGCGATGCAGGATATTGGTAAATTCATCCATAAATACTTCAAACTGAGCATCCAGCTTATCGAGCTTATGAATATAACGATTATACGCAGCAGTTGCTGGTATAGCCGCGAACAAACCCGCCGCCGTAGCAATCAGGGCTTCGGCTACCGGCGGTGCCACCGTCGCCAGCGTCGCTTGCCCAGCGACACCAATATGCATAAAGGCCGTCATAATACCCCAGACTGTCCCCAGCAAACCGACGAAAGGACTCACGGAAGATACTGAAGCCAGAAAAGCTAAATGATTTTCTAAGCGGCCTACTTCTCGCATTTGGGCAACACGCATGGCGCGGCGCGCCGCATCCAGAGCATCGTTGGGGCGGATCTTTCCGCGTTGACGCTGAAACTCTTCATAACCGGCGCAGAAAATGCTGCCGGCCCCCGTTTCTAGGTTGGTGTTACCGGAGACATGCTGGTAGATCTGGCTCATCTCACCACCGCTCCAGAAACGCTTTTCAAATCGGGCCAGGGCTTTGAAAGCACCCGCGAATATCGCCCATTTTTCAAAAATGATGGTCCAGGACGCGATAGAAGCGATGACCAGCAACACCAAGATAATCTGTACCACTGGACTGGCATTCATGACCAAATGCACTACGGAAAGGGAACTAGCAGGATGAGTAGCAGTTTGCGGGTCCATAAAATCTCACGGATGAATAGAAAGGGGAATAGCCTGCAACAGATCGGCAGGAATGACACAAGGACGAAAACCCGCTGCACTAAGGCAGACGACTTCAATTTCGCCCGTACATAGCCGCTTTTCTGCGACCGAAATATGCTGCTGAAAAGTCATACGCACCGGACTCTTGCTCAAGGCCATCGACTCCACCCGAAGCAGGTCGTTAAAACGAGCCGGGGCGCGAAAATCCAGAGACGCGCGTCGCACGGCAAAAATAATGCCGGCGTCGCGCTCCAATACGTCCAGTTCATAACCTTTTTCACGCAGCATCTCGGTACGAGCGCGCTCCATAAAGCGTAAATAATTGGCATGGTACACCACCCCGCCATGATCTGTATCTTCATAATAAACGCGTACGTGAAATATACTCGGGCGGGTCTCAGAGGGCATCTAATAACCCTTCCCCATCTTTACTGGGCGCACCAAGGCCTAGGGCCAGATAACTGAGTTCGGTAGCACAGCGCCCGCGCGGGGTTCGGATTAAATAACCGCGCTGAATCAGGAAGGGTTCTAAAACATCTTCAATGGTCCCCCGCTCCTCACCGATGGCGGCCGCCAAGCTCTCGACACCCACCGGCCCACCGCCGAAACGCCCGATAACCGCCTGCAGTAACTTGCGATCCTGCCCGTCAAAACCATGCTGATCGACTTCCATCAAAGTCAGTGCTGCTTGCGCCGTAGAATGATTGATCTCGCCATTACCACGCACCTGAGCGTAGTCTCGAACCCTGCGTAGCAGACGGTTAGCGATGCGCGGTGTACCTCGGGCACGCCGGGCGACTTCCTGCGCGCCTTCGAGCACTTGGGGCGTGCCAAGGATTTGCGCCGAACGCGTCACAATCTGGGTGAGCTCGGCATCACTGTAGAACTCCAGATGGAAGCTGATCCCAAAACGATCGCGCAAGGGAGAGGTCAGCAAACCGGCGCGGGTCGTAGCGCCAATTAAGGTGAAAGGCGGCAAGCTGATTTTGATGGAGCGCGCCGCTGGCCCCTCGCCGATCAAAATGTCGAGCTCGTAATCTTCGAGAGCGGGATAGAGGATTTCTTCCACCACGGGACTGAGGCGGTGGATTTCATCCACAAACAGCACGTCGTGGGGTTGAAGGTTGGTGAGAATAGCCGCTAGATCGCCGGGCTTGTCGAGAACCGGCCCCGAGGTGACCTTCAGACCGGCACCCATTTCTTGGGCAATAATGTGCGCCAGTGTCGTCTTACCCAGCCCCGGTGGACCGAAAAGCAGAACATGATCGAGCGCTTCAGAGCGACCCTTGGCCGCCTCCATATAGAGGCTAAGGGATTCGCGCAGGCGCGGCTGGCCAATATACTCCTCCAGTAAACGCGGACGCAGGGCGTGATCCACCGCGTCATTATGCGCTTCTTGAGGATTAAGGGGACCTCTGTCCATCATACGGGTCTGACCATACGGGCGCCTGCGGGTTCCAAAAAAATCAATGCCGTGAGAGGGATTGCAGGGCTTGGCGAATCAGATCTTCCAGTCCCAATCCTTCGCCTAACCCGGCAATCGCCTGACTCGCCTGAGCAGGCTTATAACCTAAAGTCAGGAGTGCTGCAATGGCCTCCTGCCGAGGATCGCCCACAGCGCTGCTGCCCGCTGGTACAGCACTGATTCCGCCCATTTTATCCCGCAACTCAACCACCAACCTCTCGGCGGTTTTCGGCCCAATACCCGGAATGGCGGTAAGCTGCGCGACATTACCCTCGGCCACCGCCTGATGGAGGCGCTCCGCCGACAGACCAGAAAGACAAGCCAGTGCCACTTTACCCCCGATACCATTAACGCGAATCAGCAAGCGGAAAGTATCGCGCTCGGCAATACTCATAAACCCATACAGCAAATGCGCATCTTCACGAATCGCCAAATGCGTATACACCGTCAGCGCCTCGCCCTCGGTGGGCATCTGAAAAAAACTGGATAAAGGCATCTCCAGCTCATACCCTACCCCGCGCACATCCAGCCAGAGCCAAGGTGGACGGCGCTGCAACACAAGGCCGGACAACATGGTGATCATCGGCTTTGACCTTTATCGACCGGACAATCAACCATGACGGACGGGCTCCCAGCGCTGACGGGTGCGGGCGTGATGGGCATGACAGATGGCACAGGCGAGGGCATCGGCAGCATCGGCCTGGGGTTCAGTATCCAGCCTGAGCAACCATCGGACCATACTCTGCACCTGCTCCTTGGCAGCATGCCCACCACCCACTGCCGCCTTTTTGATTTGCAGTGCCGTATATTCCTCAACCGGCAGGCCGGCTTCTAGCAAGGCCACCAGCGCGGCCCCGCGTGCCTGTCCCAATTTCAAGGCCGAATCGGCATTACGAGCCATAAATACCTGCTCAATAGCGGCAGAATTCGGTTGATATTCAATCAACACCTGTCGAAGTTCTTGATGGATGGCACCAATGCGTTCCAGAAAAGGACGGCCCGCCACATTGAGACAACCATGTGCCACATGCCGAAGCTGACCGGCTGCGTCCGATTCAATAATGCCATACCCGGTACGCAACGAACCCGGATCAATCCCAATAATGCGCAGGCCGTCGGTCTTTCCGGACCAAGTTTGCGAGAGGGCCAACGCGCTCAGGACGCAGCTTCCAAACGCGCCATTTCTTCGTCACTGATTTCGTAGTTGGCGTAAACATTTTGTACGTCGTCATTTTCTTCTAGGAAATCAATCAGGCGAAGCAGCTTTTCGGCCTCCTCACCATGGACTTCAATGGTGTTTTCGGGAATCATAGTGAGTTCGCTTTCTTCCGGCTTCAGGCCAGCGGCCTCCAACGCCAACAACACGCTGTGCAGATCTGTCGCGCTGGTATAAACCGCAATGCGCTCGCCCTCGTTGACGACGTCTTCTGCACCAGCTTCCAGCGCGGCCTCAAGGATACGGTCCTCATCCGCGTCGCCCGCAAAAGTAATCAAACCGAGCTTTTTAAATTGGTAAGCCACAGATCCTGCCGTACCCATGTTACCGCCGCGCTTGGAGAAAATATGGCGAATTTCGGCCACCGTGCGCACTTTGTTATCGGTCATGGTCTCGATGAGAATGGCCACACCAGCGGGGCCGTAACCCTCATAAGTGACTTCTTCATAATCCACACCTTCGAGTTCACCGGTACCGCGATTGACTGCGCGCTCAATGGTGTCCTTGGTCATGTTGGCGGCATAGGCCTTGTCCAAAGCCAGACGCAGCCGGGAATTGCTGCCCGGATCACCACCGCCAGCCCGCGCCGCGACGGTGATTTCGCGAATCAGACGGGTAAAAATTTTACCGCGCTTGGCGTCTTTCAGCGCCTTTTTGAATTTAATAGTGGACCATTTACTATGCCCAGACATAACCGACTCCTTGCTTGATAACGCATTTATTCCGGTGAAATATCGCCCATGATAACGCAAAGGCGGGGATATCGTCATGCTAGGGTAGCAATGGCACTCATGGTCGCACCGAGCACGTCGGCCGCATCGGCATCTCGATGAAAATGCAGCGGTACGCCATAGCGTAACAAGGGATGTTGTCGCCGTAACCAGGTCATCCCATCGGAGTGATATTGCCGCACCCCGCCGATGTGCGCAGGCACCACCGGCGCCTGGCTCTCCCGCACCAACCAAGCGACGCCTTTCTGGATATCATCGCGGTTGATGCCACCTTCTGGAAACACTCCAAGTACCCGGCCATCTGCCAACACCCGACGGGCTTGCAGAAGCGCTTTGACATCGCGGCCATCGCGGCGCACGGGAATACTGTAGGTTTGATCCAATAAGGGACGCATCAAAGGGCTGTCGTAGTATTCCTGGGCCACCAGAAAAGAAATCACTCGTCGGTTACTCGCCACCAGCAATAGGGGGTCAAGTACCGATACATGGTTACAGACCAGAATGGCAGCACCACGGGCGGGGACCGTGCTGGATTCCCAATGAGCCCCTTGGTAGTAGCGCGTGTAACCCATGAGCAAGGCATGCAGTGCGCGCTGAGTCCGCGACCATTCGCCGATACTATCGGCTGGCGCTAGAGCGGGGTGGGCCATGATGCCGGTCAGGAAACCGTCAGCATGCGTTCCAGAGCGAGGCGCGCTTGCCCTGCAGTCTCCGGATCTACCTGAATGCGGTTATGCACCTGGCCTGCCAAAAGATTTTCCAACGATACCGCCAGTTGCTCTGGATCAATACGGAACATGGTAGAACACATGCAGACCATGGGCGACATGAATTCGACGGTTTTGCCTTCGCCTTTCACTTCATCAGCCAGTCTCGTTACCAGATTGATTTCCGTACCGACTAACCACTCTGTGCCGGGAGGCGAGGCTTTTACCGTGCGCAAAATAAAATCCGTAGAACCCACCGCGTCGGACATCTGGCATACCTCAAAAGCCGATTCTGGATGCGCAATCACTCGTCCCTGAGGATGCTCCCTGCGCCAACGCTCAATATGTACGGGTTGAAACATCTGATGGACGGAACAATGCCCCTTCCAGAGCAACACTTTGGCGCGACGAATTTCTTCGGCAGTGAGCCCGCCCAAGGGTAGCGCCGGGTCCCAAACCGGCATATCCCGCAAGGGAATACCCAACTGATGACCGGTCCAGCGTCCGAGATGCTGATCCGGGAAAAACAGTGCCTTGGGCCGCTGCCGAAAAGACCAGTCCAGCACTTTGCGGGCGTTAGAAGACGTACACACCGTACCGCCATGGGTTCCACAAAAGGCTTTGAGGGCTGCCGAAGAGTTCACATAGGTGACGGGTGTTACTTCTGTTTCTACGTCGAGTACCGTCGCCAGTTCTGCCCAAGCGCGCTGTACTTGGGGCATGTCCGCCATATCCGCCATGGCACAGCCGGCATTGAGGTCAGGCAAAATACTCGACTGCTCGGGACGGCTGAGGATATCTGCGACCTCCGCCATAAAGTGCACCCCACAAAACACAATAAATTCTGCGTCTTGTTCGGCAGCAGCTCGGGATAATTGTAGAGAATCTCCATGGAAATCCGCATGGCGATACACTTCTTCACGCTGATAATGATGGCCGAGAATAACGGCTCTTTTTCCCAGAGCGGCTTTCGCCCGCCGGATGCGCGCATCCAGATCAGCCGCATCGCTGCGTCGGAGTCCCTGCACCATCACCGTCTCCACACCCATAACCGACCCTCTCAGGCGCTGTTGCGCGTGTAAAATCTATCCTACGTTACGAAGCTGCTGGCGATGCGTCAAGGACTGCCCCAAATTGGCGCAAGATGGCATCACGATTCGTCCAAGAGCCGGTGCGCAGCGCGGCTTCGGCTGCCGGTAACCAGATAAAGTTACCATGTTCACTGGGGCGCAGTTGTGGTGTTGGACAATCCGGCAAAGCCAAGGTGAAAATGTGCTCTTCGTTATTGTCTACCTCTGGCGCATATCGCTCCCGCCAGGGTGGCACGATGGGAAACAGGTTGCGTACTCCGGTGTCGACCAAACCTTCTGCAGCGAATCCCGTTTCTTCCTGCAATTCCCGAATCGCCGCATCCCGCCAAGACTCTCCCACTTCGAGGCTTCCCGTTACCGATTGCCAAAAGCCTTCAGGACGCATCCGTTCCAGTAGCAACACCTGCTGACCGGAATAGATCATCACCAAAATGGACTTAGGGATTTTGAACATCCGCTCCGACTCCAGGACGCAGGCGGATACCCAGCTCCTGAAGTTGCTTATCCGCTACCGCACCAGGCGCCTCCGTCAGCAAACAACCCGCTTTTTGGGTTTTCGGGAAGGCGATGACATCCCGAATGGTGTCCGCACCGCTCATCAGCATCACCAACCGATCCAAGCCAAAGGCCAAACCGCCATGGGGCGGCGCACCATAGTGCAGGGCATCCAGGAGAAACCCAAATTTGTCACGGGCTTCGTCCGCACCGATTCCGAGCGCAGAGAACACTTTTTCCTGCATCGCCTCTTGATGGATACGGATGCTGCCGCCCCCGATTTCATTACCGTTGAGCACCAAATCGTAGGCCCGCGCCAAGGCTTCGCCCGGATTTTCCGTCAACGCATCGAGGTGGCCGGATTGAGGTGCCGTGAAGGGGTGATGGGTGGCTGTCCAACGATCTTCTTTTTCATCGTAATCAAACATCGGAAAGTCGGTCACCCAAACTGGCCGCCAGCCTTCCTGCAACAATCCAAGATCACTGCCAATACGGTTACGCAAATTTCCTAGCGCTTCATTCACAATTTTGACGCTGTCGGCTCCGAAAAACAGGATATCACCAGCCACTGCTGCGCTGCGCTGCAGAATCGCCTGCAAAACCGCTTCCGGCAAAAATTTGACGATCGGAGATTGCAGTCCCTCTACACCCTGATCCACCGCATTGACCTTGATGTAAGCCAAGCCTTTGGCCCCATAAATAGCCGCGAACTGGGTATATCCATCGATTTGCGCGCGACTGAGCTGGGCACCACCCGGAACTCGCAAACAGGCGACCCGTCCATGCGGGCGCTCCGCAGCTTCTCGAAACACTTTGAAGTCAACCGCGCTCATCAAATCGGTGAGCTCCGTCAACTCCAAGGGATTTCGCAGATCGGGACGATCCACACCAAAGCGATGCATGGCGTCGGCGTAAGTCATGCGCGGAAAAGAATCGGGGAGATTGACCGCCAGCAGCTCGGCAAAAAGACCGCGAATCATCGGTTCGGCGATCCCCATGACCTGCTCCTCATCCACGAAGGAGGCTTCGATATCAATCTGGGTAAACTCCGGTTGCCGATCTGCACGCAGATCCTCGTCCCGGAAGCACTTGGTAATCTGATAATAACGATCAAGGCCCGCCACCATTAGTAATTGTTTGAACAGTTGCGGGCTCTGGGGTAATGCAAAAAAATGTCCGGGCTGCGTGCGCGAGGGTACCAAATAATCGCGCGCACCTTCGGGCGTGGAGCGCGTCAAAACTGGCGTTTCGACATCTATAAAACCGGCGCTGTCGAGATAATTGCGCACATAACGCGTTACTTGATGACGCAGACGCAAACGGTTGAGCATCTCCGGACGGCGCAAATCTAGATAGCGATATTTGAGGCGCAGATTTTCGGCAATATCTTCTTCGTCTAGCGGAAAAGGAACCGGCTCAGAGCGATTGAGCACCTCAATCTGTGTCGCCGCCAGCTCTACCTTGCCACTAGGCATCTGCGGATTTTCGGTGCCCTCGGGACGTGCCCGCAACACCCCTTCGATGCGCAACACAAACTCGCTGCGGCATTCATTGGCGGCTGCAAAAGCCTCGGCCTGATCGGGGTCGGCAACGACTTGAACCAAGCCTTCGCGATCACGTAAATCAATAAAAATTACACCGCCATGATCTCGACGCCGCTGCGCCCAGCCACACAGCGTGACTTTCTGACCGATCAGCGTTTCGTTAATACCATTACAATAATGTGTCCGCATGCCGCGTCCCGTGTAGTGCTCGTAAAATAATCCATAAAATTAAACAGGGCCGCCCGACCAGCGACCCGCGCACAATCTAGCCTTGCAACGGACTCTCCGTCAATGACAGGCGCAACTCCCTCCGGGACAGGCAGGCGCAGTCGTCGCCGACTCGCTCTTGGCAGCCCCACCGCTCTTACTTCCCCCCTTAAAATCGGTCTCGTACCAGCCGGAACCTTTCAGGGCGAAAGCGCCAGCACTCAATTGACGCTCCAATCCGGGTTTACCACAGGCCGGGCAGTCCGTGAGGCGGGCATCACTCATCCGTTGTTCGGCACTCAAATGATGTCCACAGTCCTTGCATACATACTCATAAGTTGGCATCGTATCTACTCCGTATTGGGTTGTAACTTCAATATGCCTATTAAATACGTCTTCAGGCCACAATTTTCAAGCGTGCTGTGCTTGCACAGTCTGCCACGGTAATATCCTATGTCCATTGCGCCTGAATTGCACAGCGCCTTGCAAACCTTGATTGCCCTGCTCGCCATTTTGAATCCCATCGGCGCCATACCTATTTTTATTGCGCTCACCAGCGACGAAGACCAGAAACAGCAACTCGCCACCGCCAAACTCACATCACGGGCGGTCGCCGTTGTGCTCCTTGTTGCCGCTTTTCTAGGAGAATACATCCTCCAGTTTTTTGGCATCAGCATTGCTGCATTTCAGGTCGCCGGCGGCATGGTACTGATGTTGCTTGCTTTCAATATGCTCCAGGCCAAATCCAGCCGCTACCGACACACACCCGAAGAAACCGCCGAGGGCATGAGCAAAGAAGCCGTAGCCGTGGTGCCCTTGGCTATTCCGCTCATGGCCGGTCCTGGCACCATGATTACGGTCATTATCGCGCATCACAAAAACGCTTCTTGGTTGGCCAGCGGCTTATTGATTCTCGACATTTTGATTATCGCGGGTGTAGCTTATGCCGCTTTACGTTTGGCCCAACCCCTGTCGCGTCGACTGGGGGTAACCGGAATCAACATCTCCACGCGAATATTCGGACTGGTTCTGGCCGCTATTGCCGTGACTTTTATCGCCAATGGACTGGCTGCTCTTTTTCCTGGTCTGGTTCATGTCAGCACTTCCTGAGAACAGCCGTATCCCCAAGGGAATCCTCGTTACGAACCTAAGGCGTTTTTCTATCTTCTTCCAGCGCTTGATTTTCAGCGATAATCATAGCCCGATAGTTACCGAGCGTGTGAATATAGCGCTTGAGGCCCGTCAGCCAGAGCAGCGTGCCGATAATCAGGGAAATATAACCGATGGTCGCCCAAATATCCGGTCCAAAAAACCGGATAAAGGTAAGGCCCGCAAGAATCAGCGTCAAAGCGGTACGAGTATAAGCCAGAAAAGTACGTTCGTTGGCCAGCACTGTACGATCTAGCGCTAACCAGTCGCGCAGAATGAATTCGCGCGGGTTAAATTTGTTATAGGGCATGCTGCTCAAATTTTGTTCATCCTTCCGAATCTCCGAAAACCTTCCCAATACGGGTGATCCAGTCATCCTGTTCATGACAACAAGACCGCGAATGATACTGCAGACGGAGTCAGCAAATAAAGTACTACTCACCTTATAGGCAATTCATCGCAGTTAATCGGCCATAAAAAAGGATGCCCAGCAGACCAGCTACTGGCGCATCCAAGGACGGAAGAATAGGGAAACTCAGGGCTTAATATAATCGAATCCGTGAGACTCCAGTTGCATGATACGAACTATACCTGCTGGAACGATGACCACCGAAGGATCCAACTTGGGCAAATGCCCCGTTTTTTTCTTGAAAGCTTCCATACTGTTATGACAAACATCAAATTCCACGCCTTCCGCATTGATCGCCGCAATCCGACTCGCTACTGGACTATTGGGAAGATACATTTTGATACCCGGACCAAAAGCGACTACTACGATCTGTACTTTTTCCTGACCAAAATAATTGAGCAGGTTCTGCGCGTTATTGAGGGTAAGCGTCCAGCGTGCGGGGTTCGCCTGACTGACCTGAATCACCACATGCTGCTTGGCAAATGGGAGATCATGAATAAAAGTCGGATGGTCAAAATTAAAATCATTGAGCATAGAAACATTAGCCGAGGCTGTCGCTACTCCGAGAGCACCAAGAATCGGCAAAGCACCCGCCAGTACAGAAACTTTCAGAAACTTTTTGAATGACATCGGGACCTCCTTAATTACGCTGTTAAAAAGCAATCATCGCCTGCATGGCAAACTCATTATCTACTGAGTTAGCAATACTATCCGGAATCGCGCTCGGATGCGGCACATCCAGCGTCCGGAAATAATAACCCGCCATAATCTTGGTCAGCGGCGTAAAGTGATATTGCAGACCAACCGCCCAAGTTTTAAAAATACGTTGTTGTGCCGGATCATTCGGCAGACGATTGTAGTAGTCGTAGCGGAGATTCGCTTCAATGTGCTTGGTTAGAAATAACCCCGCCTCCAGCATGTAACCGTTCGCCTTGTTTTGACTTCCGGGATAAAGCTGGGTGTTGGTGAGTGCTGGAGCCAACCCCGGCGCGCTACTGAAAGCCGAAGCTGCCGATATCCAGCCGGAGCCGCGCATATACTGAAAGCGGAATTGCCGTCCCCATTGATGCATATAACCTTGCAAATATTGCAGATCAACACCATAGCGGGTCATGTTATAACTGTTTCCAGCCAGTTCGGGACGCGCGTGCTGATACCAAACACCACCCTGGATATCACTGCGAAACGGCCCTTTTCCGCCTAATATATAGGCTTCTTGCAGGCGCGCTGCATACAGCGGGCTGTTGGACTGATTTCCGGCCGCAACCGTGCCATACATGCCAATCATTGCACCATAGGTGAATTCCCAAGGGCCGTTGCGAAACCAGTCGAAGGCCATAATGCCTGGATAACGGAAACCACTTACACCGAGGGTTTGTTTACCATTGATAAGATAAGCATTCAGTGCTGGAGTTATTTTGTAGGGGTCTCCAGAATTGTACATTGGCTGTTGCAATAACTGACCAATCATCGTCGACGATAAAACAAAGTTATAACTCATATAACCCTGCATCGCGCCTTCGGCACTCGGCGCACGGATCAGACCTGCTTCGATTCTGGCGCCGGGAATATAACTAAAGGTAAAATGACCATCTATCAATCCGGGTTGATATCCACCGCGCACATGAGTAAAACCGTTATCGCCAAACTCTCCACCAAAAAAATAGGAAATATGTGGATTCAAGTTACCACGGAACATAATTCTTGCCCGCAATATATTAGCTGTCGTGCTTTGCGCAAATTCTGGTCCGACCAGATTAATATGAGGAATCTGATTTTTTACAAAACTATCTTCTTGACCTGATTGAGCATACAAACTGGGCTCTATAAACCCGGATACGCCGAATAGGGGCGCTTTAGCTGGAGAAGTTCCCTGCAGCTCAAACCAATTGGCGGCATGGGCTAAGGGAGATAGAGCCAACATCAGAGCTGCAGCAAGACCCACTTTTTTGGAAAGTTTATGTTGAGAATACATTAGGAACCACCCCGCATTGTTTGTGGCATCATTTATATTTAAAGTTCAGCACTGTTTGTACGCAATGCAAACTTTGGGCCACCAATAAAATCATGATTCATCGATAAAATAGCCACAATGTGGCCATAAAAGCACATAATGCTGTTCTCTTAAGAACAGCAGAAAACATAAATATATGCGATTATTATTGAGTGCTTATGAATTGATGCTCAATTTCTTCCAGACTCAAACCTTTTGTTTCTGGAACCATCCAGAGCGTAAAAATAAGGGCTAGGGCCGTCATTCCCGCAAACAACAGAAAAGTGAGACCTCTGCCAAGGGCGGTTAGTAAATCCAGAAACAGTCCCGCTACCAGCATGTTAGAAGCCCAGTTGATGACGGTGGCGACACTCATGGCACGTCCACGAATCGCCAGTGGGAAAATTTCGGATATAAGTAACCAGAAAACCGGACCGATGCCGATCGCAAAAAAAGCGACAAAAACCGCCGCCGCAGATACGATAATATAAGCTGCATAGTCGGCGTGATGCGGTAGGAAAAACCCACCAGAAAGCAGTAGCAAGCTGACTAACATCCCCGAAAGACCCGTCAACAGCAGTTTACGGCGCCCCAATGAATCCATATAGCGCATGGCTATCATCGTCGCGAGGACATTCACCAACCCGATTCCCCCCGTTGCCAGAATAGCCAGAGTCGCCGTGGAAAGTCCGGCCGCCTGAAAAATCTTCGGCGCAAAATATAGAACGATATTAATGCCGGTGACCTGCTGAAAAATAGCCAAACCCAAGGCAACAATCATCGGTTTGCGTACGTTTTTATGGAGAAGGGTGGACCAGCCGCCAACATATTGAGCACTGGCTGCTTGGCTTTGCCGGATCAGCGCAAGTTCACTACTGACCGAAGTCGAACCTCGAAAATACTGCAAGGCGCGCTCTGCTTTGTCTAGAAAGCCCTGCCCCATGAGCCAGCGCGGACTCTCTGGCAAAATCCACATCCCCAACAACAGCGCCATTGCAGGAATTGCTCCCAGCCCCAGCATCCAGCGCCAGCCCTCTGCCACGCCTGAGAATAGAAGATCAACCACATAGGCAACAAAGATTCCGATCGTGATGTAAAACTGGTTGATGGTCACAATAGCGCCCCGACGCTCGGGGGCCGTAATCTCGGCAAGATAAAGAGGCGTTACCGTTGATGTAAGGCCAATCGCCACACCGAGCAGAGCGCGACCCAGAAATAACCCGAGTACCGACGCGGCGAGCGCGGCCAGTATACTTCCCAGTATGAAAAGCGCTGCCGTAACCCATAAAATTCGCCGTCGCCCAAAACGATCTGCGAGCATCCCTGAGCTGGCCGCACCCATGGCCGCTCCAGCGAGAGCGACGGCTACAAAAACGCCTTGCATACGATTATTGAGCGCAAACGCTTGGTGTAAAAACAAAATCACACCCGCAACAACACCTGTCCCGTATCCAAACAAAAACCCACCCAATCCGGCGATAATCGCGATCAAAACAAATCGCCGGTTCGTATTTGGTGTCGACTTATCGCGCTGCAACGTCCCTCCGCCTACTGGAACTTGACTATGCCAGACGTCGTCCATCTCCGACGCCAAAAAATACCGCACGCTCCATATGAAAAGAGAGAGAGGTATTGGTCCCCTGGGTCAACGCGGTGGACGGATGCGCTCTTGCCACCAAAGGCGTGCCATTCAGACGGGTAAATACTAAGGTGTCGGCACCTGTGGGTTCAATCATTTCCACGCGCAACTCCACGGTATGCAAGGCACTCCCTTCTCGGGCACTACCGGGGTCCGTGATCTGCTCCGGTCTGATGCCCAAGATAATGTCTTCACCCTCCACCGCCTTCAATTTGGACTGCGTGCTCAGCGGCAAGGGCAAGTGCCCCGGCGAACTGTCGCCACCCTGTGTTTCCAGCCAGAGCGTACCGTCACTTTGGCGCACCGTTACAGGTATGAAATTCATGGAAGGGGAACCCATAAATCCCGCAACAAAACGATTTGCTGGATCATTATAAACGGTATCAGGCGTTCCCAATTGTTGAATAACGCCGTCATTCATCACCGCAATGAGATCGCCCATAGTCATGGCTTCTACCTGATCATGGGTGACATATACCATCGTCGTCTTGAGCTCCTGATGCAATCTTTTGATTTCTGTGCGCATTTCTACTCTCAGTTTGGCATCCAGATTGGACAGCGGCTCGTCAAAAAGAAAAAGCGCCGGACGCCGAGCTATGGCTCGCCCAATAGCCACGCGCTGTTGCTGCCCCCCCGATAACTGGCGCGGTCGTCGATCCAGCATTTTTTCCAGTTGTAGCATGTGGGTTACATCTTGCAGAATTTGTTCGCGATCGCCTTTAGATATATGTCGATTAATGAGGCCAAATAAAATATTGTCGCGTACCGACATTGAGGGATATAGCGCATAAGACTGAAAAACCATGGCGATATCCCGATCCTTCGGACTGAGCGCATTTACCCGACGATCGTTGATGAGTATATCTCCACCGCTTTCACGTTCCAGACCTGCAATCACATTCAATAAGGTGGTTTTGCCACAGCCCGATGGTCCGACCAGAATAAGAAACTGGTTATCGCCCGTTTCTATATTAATACCATGCAGAACCTCATCCTTACCAAATTTCTTATGTATATCTCTGAGTATCAGGCGTCCCATTATTATCCCTTTACGGCTCCAGCCGTTAGTCCGCGTACAAAGTATTTACCCGCAATCAAATAGACCACCAGCGTTGGTAACGCCGCGAAAGTAGCCGCCGCCATATCCACATTCCACATATGAACGCTGGTAACCGTATCAACCAGATCATTAATGGCTACGGTAACGGGCTGTTGTCCACCCTGAGTAAACACCACGCCAAAAAGGAAATTATTCCAGATCATCGTAAATTGCCAGATCGCAGTGACCATAATAATCGGAGTACTCACCGGCAACATGATCCTAAAAAAAATACGGAAAAATCCGGCACCATCTACGCGAGCTGCTTTGACCAGATCGTGGGGGATACCCACATAATAATTTCTGAAAAAAAGCGTAGTAAATGCAAGGCCATATATAACATGAACTAACATCAACCCAGGAATTAAGGTGCCTGCTATGCCCATCTTTCCTTCCACCCAGGCCATCGGCAGAAGCACAATCTGAAAGGGTATTATGGTTCCCAGCAGTAAAGCATAAAAAAATGCATTAGAACCTCGAAAACGCCAATGCGTCAAAACATAACCATTAAATGCACCAAATGCTGTAGAGATTATAACCGCAGGAATTACCAGAATAAACGAGTTCAAAAAATAACCGTGAATTCCCTCACTGGCTGCACCAATAGTGGCCGAACTCCAAGCATGTTGCCAAGCAGAAAAATTCAGATGACTAGGCAAAGCTAAGATACCCGATGAATATATCTCTGGCATAGTCTTGAAAGCCGTTACTAACATGACATAAAAAGGTAGCAGAAAAAATAATGCTCCCAGAGATAGTAAACCGTAGAGCAGAAAGCGTCCTGGACGTAAAAATTCTTTAGTATGCATCAGGCCTGCCTCCGCGAGTCCAGATACAAGAAAGGTACAGCAAAAATCATCATAATAATCAACATCACTAAAGCACTCGCAGCGCCAACACCCATTTCACCGCGCTGAAAAGAAAATACATACATAAAAATGGAAGGCACATTGGTACTGTAACCAGGTCCACCTCCAGTCAGCGCAATAATCAACCCAAAGCTTTTAACCGCCAACCCTACGGTTAATACCAAGGCCACAAAAAAAGTGGGGGCAAGACTCGGTAAAATCACGCGTTGGTAAATCCGCAGAGTGCTGGCACCATCAATCTGCGCCGCTTTAACGATGTCTGTGCTGACACCACGTAATCCTGCTAAAAATATGGCCATCATAAATCCCGATGTTTGCCAAACAGCAGCAATGACTACGGTATATATCGCCATTTTTGGATTATCAATCCAAGCAAAAGTGAAATGCGGAAATCCCCAAGAACGGACGATGGCTTGCATACCAAAACCGGGGTCCAGCAACCAGCGCCAGGCCACCCCAGTAACTACTGCGGATAACGCCATAGGATATAAGAAGATTACTTGAAATAATCTTTCGCCTTTTATACGCTGATCCAGAAGAATCGCAAGGCCCAGCCCAACGCCCATAGAAATAAATATATAAAGACCTCCAAAAATTCCGAGATTGATCAGCGATCGCCACCAGCGGGAGCTACCAAATAAATCATGGTAGTTAGCAAGGCCGATAAAATGATTACTCGGGAGAATGGTCGAACGGGTCAGCGATAACCATACGGTCCATAAAATAAATCCATAGATAAAGAAAACTGCCGCCAAAAAAGTGGGAGACAGTACCAGCTTCGCCATGATCTGATCGCGACCACCGAGTTCCATTTTCGCGAATGACATTAGACAGCTCCTCTGTGAGCTAATAAGCGAACCGTCCGGTCAATCAACATTTCCGGACGGTGAGTTACCAACCTTTTTAATCCTGACTCTTGGCGACCTCGACGCGCTTTGCCATGGCTGCGGCAGCCTCCTGTGGACTTTCATTAGAAGTATAGAACTTATCTAAAGAGTCAATAAAAGCTCCGGTGGGTGGGCCATAGGTGGACATATTCTGAGAAAAACTTGGCACGAGGCCATTATCCTTACGCGCTGTCAAAAATTGCGCCCGCGATTTCAGCTGACAAGCGTTATAGCCTTTTAGCGAAACATTCATCAAATCCGGTATGGAGCCCTTGTACTTATTGAATAGCAACTGAAACTTGGGACTGACCATAGTTTCGGCAAGCTTGATTTCTGCCGCACTTTTTGCCGCCGTATGCTGGCGAAAGAAAATAAAACTATCAACATTATAAATAAACTCTTTTGCGGTACCGGGGAAGGCCACACAACCCACCTTAGAGCCACCCGGCGTTACATGCAGAAATTCGAACTGTCCATTCGCCCAGTCGCCCATAATCTGGAAGGCCGCTTTACCATTAGCCACCAGGTCCGTATCAAAATTCCAGGTGCGCCCCGCCAGCGATTTCGGCGTGTAAGCCTCTATTTCCCGAAGTCGCTCCAGCGCCTTGACCATAGTCGGGCTATCAATAGCCTTGGGGTCCAATTTAACGAAAACGTCCTTATACCAAGCTGGCCCTCCCGTCTCCAAGGCAATAGGATCAAACTCAGTAGCAATCATCCAGCCGTTTCCGCCGCCCGCCATGGGGATGTATCCCGCCGCTTTGACCTTCGCGAGTGCGGCCATCAGTTCTGGCCAGGTTTGTGGGGCGGACTTGACTCCTGACTTTGCTAGAATAGCCCGGTTATACCAGAGCCAGTTGAGGCGGTGCAGATCCATCGGGGCAGCTACATAATTCCCCTTGTACTTCATATAATCGTTAATGACGGCAGGCACATTCTTATCCCAATTTTCGGCCTGGGCCGCTGCATCGATATTGGCGAGAAGACCCGTATGCCCCCACTGCTGGATCTCCACCCCCTTGATTTGCGCCGCCCCCGGAATTTGCCCTTCCATCAGACGAGTCTTGAGAATCGTGCGGGCTTGGGCTCCACCGCCACCCGCTATCGCATCATTCTGAATATTGACCCCTTTGGCCTTCATCATTTGCACCAGAACGTGCATGGCCTTGGCTTCTGAGCCGGCCGTCCACCAGTTAATGACGCTCAGATTCGGGGCCGAGGCAGCCATCGCTGTACCTGCCATCCCGCCGCTTAAGGCCAGAGCCACACCCACCGAAATCACACTTTTATGTAATGCTTTCATTTTTCAACTCCTCATTATCAGGCGCTTCGCCAAAGACAAATTTTGTGTCCGGATCAGAAGCGGTACTTAAAGTAAAAACGATTACTGAAATACGGGTTTTTATATTGCGGATAGCCTACTTCGTTCTGAGCTACCGAAATATCGGTGTAATCTGCCAAAAAGAGTCCTTTGAGAATGCTGGACAGATTATAGGAAAAACCCACATCCATAGACCATAATTTCTGATTCGGGACGGCTTCTCCTGTCGGAAAACCATAGGCACCGCTATAGGAGTAGGCGCTACCACCAAAGCCGTAACGTACTAAATAACGGATAAAACTCGCATTCAGCTTGAGATGGTTATTCAGAAAACCAAAATTCGAGGCAATGCCATACGCATAACCGGGGCCGTAATCTGAAATACCTGTTTGCATGGTGGTGGTATACATCGTCCCACTCAAATCGTTATAGGGATGGATCATGCCGCCATGCCGAAAAGAGTCGTAATTCACAGGACTATAATCTGCCACCAATGCTACGTTATCGTCGTGATTCATACCGAACTTGACGCCGATTCTGCCGCCATAAACATGGGCATTCACTGAATGAGCATTCAGTGCCGAGAGATACTGGGTGCCGGCTCCGGAATTACCTTCGGAAATCATCTGAAAATTTCCGAACAATGAAACATCTCGGGTAAGTGGTCGACTAATATCGGCCTGACCATAGAACATGTTGGCAAAGCCATAAAAGTCGTAATACCAAGCCTGTAATGCGATATGATTCCCTAAAAATGGGGTCTGATAGCGCGCACCAAGGACATAAAAGCCATTCGTATGCGCACTGGTATAACGATTTCCGGTGGTAAAGGTGGCGCTGTAACGACTCGCGTAACTATACATACGGGCCGCCATAAAGCTCAGCGTGGCCGGTGAGCCACCAATAGCCAGGGGGCTATTCCCGGACCACTGTTCGGATTTCGAATGACCGATAATATCGACCACCGCGCTGACACCCGTAAAGGCCCGTGGGTTATAGGTATAGTAATCCCAGTTGGCGTAAGGCGTATTGATAAACTGTCTTCCACCCCGGACCACAAAAGGCCCATAGTGATATTGCAAGTACGCTTGGCGCACAATGGCGATGCCATGACTCGGATAGGGTCCGGTTAGTTCCGGATCTTCATGCTGGTAAAAATCCGTCCAAGTCGCAAAATCTCCACCGACCCCCAGACTAAAGCCCGCCAAAGCCGGACTATGCACATACAAGTGACCACCTAACGCCAAAGAATGGGTGTCTTGTGTACTATGCGCATGATTCAAGTAACTGAAGTTGATGAGTCCCAGCATCGCCGATATTTTGGTTTGAGCGAGAACGCTATCAATAATCGTGTTCGAAGGTATCAGCGAATTAGTCGGCGTATTTGCTGCGGACACGGCGGGAAAGCTCAGGCCTAAGGCACATAACACGGCCATACTGCAGAGCATTCTATGTTTTGTGAAACAACGCGTTGAAATGAGAACAGGAACACCGTGGTGATGTTTTGTAATCATGGCACTCTCCTTATTTTCAAGTTTTATTAGCGCCCTTATGCAGGGTGTTTGCGATGGCAACTCCTTATAAAACAGTCGGATTTCCAATCCTGACCGCTATCAGACGGTACCGCTTTTCTTCAGATACCCGAGCATGACGGCGAGCAGAATCACTACGCCCTCCACCAATTCGGTATAGAAGGGAGAAATATTGAGTAAAATCAATCCATCAAGAATGGTGCTCAGGAGCAGCGCGCCTATCAGCGCACCCCAAACCGTACCCCGCCCCCCGAATAAATAAACCCCGCCAATGACCGCTGCGGCGATGGCGGGTAACTCATCGCCCCGCCCCGCATTGGGATCAGCAGTGGCCAGTTGCGCAGCAAAAATAATGCCGGCCAATCCCGCTGAAAATCCGGAAAACGCATAAGCCAAGCTGCGCAATATTCGGACGCGAATACCTGCACGGTAAGCCGCTACCCGATTACCGCCAATGGCATAAAAATGTGTGCCAGAAGCCGTAAGTCCTAACCACAAAGCGACCAGTATGACCATTATTCCGGCGATCCAGACTTGATCAGGAACACCCAAAAGATGGCTTTCACCAATAGCATTAAAGCCGCTCGCGTTGATATTCATGGGTTCACCCTGCGTCACAATCAGCGTGAGACTGGAAAAAATCGAGAGGCCAGCCAAAGTCGCGATAAAATCGGTAATATGCAGATAATTGATGATCACGCCTTGCAAGAGGCCCCCCAGCGTCGCGGCCAGCAGCGCAAAAAGGAGCGCGAGCGGCCAGGGTAATCCCGCCGCCAACATCATCGTCGCAGCCAAGGCGCCGGTCAGTCCGGCGAGAGCGCCTACGGCGAGATCAATACCTGCGACCAACATCACGACCAACTCACTGAGCGTCAACAAAACCAAGGGCGCAGCATCGGTGAGGATACTGAAAAAATTATTGCGTGATAAAAAATGTGGCGCCACAAAGGAAAGGAATATAAGTAACGCGATAAAACCGAACACTACGCCCTGATCCAGCAGAAGCTGTCCCAAAGGATGCTTAGGGGGATGGGGTGTGCTCATGCTGCGGCTCCTTTTCCTAAGAGCATCGCCTTGACTACGATATCCTCGGTCAGTTCGCCGGATTTACCTTCCAAAGCTTTATCGCCTCGGGTCAACACCGTCAGCCGGGTTGCTACTTGCCAAACATCGGGCATGGTATGCGTGATCAGAATCACTGCCACACCCGAAGTAGCCAGCGACTGAATCATTTCGAGAATGGCTGCATGCTCACCGACACCGATAGCTGCTGTGGGCTCATCCATAATGACCAGCTTGGCCTGCCAGTAAGCAGCACGGGCAATGGCAACGGCCTGTCTTTGCCCACCGGAAAGCTCGCCCACCGCTTGCCGGAGAGGTAATTCTATGGCGAGTCTTTTAAGAGCCACGGCCGATTCTTCGCGCATTTCTCGTCGCGCCAAAACCGGAAAAATACCCGCCAATCGATGTTTACGCTCGCGACCCAAAAAGATATTACTCACCACGTCGAGATTTTCTGCGAGCGCTAAATCCTGATAGAGCGTCTCAATACCCATATCCCGGGCAGAACGCGGATCAAAAAGACGCACAGGGACTCCATTGAACGTCATGGTGCCGGCGCTGGGTGCCTGGGCTCCGGCGATGATTTTGACCAAGGTCGACTTGCCCGCGCCGTTGTCACCCAGCAAAGCCAACACTTCGCCTGGCCAAATATCCAGATCGATGCCATGCAATGCCTCGACCGCACCAAAGCGTTTGACGATACCGCGCAGACTGAGCAGCGGTTTGCTATCGGGGGTCTCTACAGAAATATCCGCTGTGCTCATGGATGGCTCGGCGCCAAATCCATATGGAGAGGAACCGGCACAAAAACGGTTCCGGTTTTTAGATAACTGTAACCCGCTTGTACCCCCAAGGCGCCCATAACTCCAGGTTGTTGGGCCACACTGAGCGCTATTTTTCCTTGTCGCACCAACCGGGTTTCACCGACACTCCCGCTGCCGATCATGGCCATGGTCAATCCTTTTAGACGCCCCGCCGCCTGTGCTGCGCGCATGGCACCAATAGCCATTTCGCCGTTTTCGGAATACACCGCGTTGAGATCCGGATGGGCGATCAAGACATCGCGCATCACGCTTAGGCCGCCCTCGCGACTGAAGCCACCGGACTGTCGTGCCACCACCTTGATATTGGGATAGCTTTTCAGGACAGAATTACACCCTGCGGTCCGTTCGTTGGTCGCCGAAGCACCTGAAATACCGAGCAGCATGAAGAGATTACCGTGGCCGTGGAGATGCTCTGCCAGATAGCGACAAGCCTGCGCACCTGCTGCAGTATTATCTGAGGCGAAATAGGCAATAGCGTGTCCGCCATCGGCCTTGCGATCAATATAAATGACGGGAATATGGGCGGCATTGGCTTTTTCTACCGCTGGGACCAAGGCCTTGGCATCCGTAGGGTTGATAAGAAGTAAATTTACCTTGCGGGCAACAAGGGTATCTATCTGATTACTTTGCGTTATGGAATTATTATTACCATCTTCAACCAGAAGCGTAACGCCCAGTTTTTTCGCCTCGGCTTCGGCTCCGCTTTTAATCGTCGCAAAATAAGGCGTCATCGCAGATAACATCAAACCAAAGGTGTAGTGACTACTACTTGCATCTTGGGCATTGGCTGTCCCAGAAAACCCGAAAGAGCAGGCTAATGCCGTAGCGAGTAAACAAACGGTTTTGCGTTTCATAATAAAGCCTCCGAATTCTCAATCAGTAAAATCGCTGCGCAAGAAAAGTGTCGATCGCTGCGCGCAGGGGCAACGAAGGTTGAGCACCGTCTTGGGTCGCGGCCAGCGCCCCGGCGGCATTTCCACGTATGACCGCATTTTCCATAGAATCGCCTGCGGCTAGGGCAGCCGCAAAAACACCCGCGAAAGCATCCCCACAACCGGTGGTATCTACCACGTTTACCGCAAATCCGGGGACCAGCTCTGGCTTCCTTTCCGGCGTTGCCCAAATCGCTCCAGCAGCACCCAGGGTAATGACGGCCGCCTGGCGTCCCGCTGCAAGCTCTTGCGCTGCTGCAAGCCCGTTGACCGGATTTATGGGCGCAGAACGCCCAAGCAAATGCATGGCCTCTGTCTCATTCACCAAAACTATGTCGGCTAAAGAAAGTACTGACCCAAGCTCTGGTTGTACGGGCGAAGGATTAAGAATGACGATTCCGCCCGCCTTACGCATGGCTACTGCCGCCGCACGCACGACAGACTGCGGAATTTCTAGTTGCAACAAAAGAATGTCCGGCTCATTAAATGCGCTGGCAAACGCTTCGGCCGGCATATGTTCGTTTGCGCCGGAGATTACCGTAATACGGTTTTGTCCATGATCTTCAACAACAATAAATGCAACACCCGTAGCGAAATTGGTTTGAACGACACCACGAATATTCAGCCCCTCACGCAACAATGAGTGATATAACAAATCACCGTAAGCATCCCGACCCAAACAACCAAAAAATTGTGTTTTTGATCCAGCGCGGTGTGCAGCGATTGCCTGATTGGCACCTTTTCCTCCGGGGTAAACGGCATAACTCAAACCCGTAACCGTTTCACCCGCCAGCGGTGCTCGGGGCACCCGTAAAACGATATCCATATTGACACTGCCAACGACAATCATCTTAATCTCATCAAATCAATCTCAATCCGGTTTTTTTCAAACTCGGATTTGCGGATTGCAGGTGAACCTGTGACACGCATAAATTTCGACGCGCCGCTGCCCCGCCAACACATTGATGGCATCGGATACTACTCCTCTTTAGTTTTGATAGACGCTTCAGTTTTTTAGGTATAGTTCGTCATTAAACATTGCGCAAGGTAGACAAAAAATTCGTGCATCACCCTATTATAAATTTATAGCTTGTTGATAAGCTGTTCTCATCCTTGCATTTTCTTTTATGGTGAACTAAGCCTATAAGACCGATGGTAGAAAAGCCCACATTACTCTTGTCGGGCCTATCTTCTTTAACGCATTAATAAATAGGTAACTATTTTAAAATGGAGAAAATGCGTGGATAAACCCATGGATTTACTGATCATTGGCGGCGGAATTAACGGGGTGGGCATTGCCCGAGATGCCAGTGGTCGCGGCCTTTCAGTGACGCTCGTCGAGCAGGATGATCTGGCTTCCCACACCTCTTCGGCAAGCACTAAACTCATCCACGGTGGCTTGCGCTACCTCGAATACTACGAGTTTCGTCTCGTTCGGGAAGCACTGATGGAACGCGAACGCTTACTGAAAATTGCCCCGCATATTATCTGGCCGCTGGAATTCGTATTACCGGAAGGACCAGAAGGACGAGCAGCTTGGCGCATTCGTGCGGGCCTGCTGCTTTATGATCATCTCGCACCACGAAGCCAGCTCCCCAGCTCTAAGGCCGTACATTTCGGACCGCATCCTGCGGCTGAAGTTCTTCAATCAAAATTCGTCCAGGGCTTTACCTATGCGGACTGTTGGGTAGAAGACAGCAGATTAGTAGCCTTAAATGCGCTGGACGCCGCCGAACGGGGAGCGCAAATTCTAACGCGTACCCGATTCATCAGCGCTCGCCCTCAGGACGGTTTATGGCAGGCAAATATTATCGACCAGAATACGGGCAGCGAACAAACCATTCAGGCTCGCGCTATCGTTAATGCTGCGGGACCTTGGGTCGGCGACGTGCTAGTCAACGAACTCGGCATTCATACCCAAAAGACCGTACGCAAGGTCAAGGGCAGTCACATTATTGTTCCCCGACTCTACCAAGGTAATTTCGCCTTTATTTTACAAAATCCAGACAAACGAATTATTTTTGTGATTCCTTATGAGTATGAATTTACACTGATTGGTACCACCGATATCCCCTACGACGGCGATCCTGCTCAGGTAAGCATCACTCCCGAAGAAACCCAGTATCTCTGTGAAAGCGTTTCCCGCTATTTTCGCACACCCATACGGCCAGACGAGGTGGTACGTACTTATTCTGGAGTACGCCCTCTGTATGTAAGCGTCTAAGCAACCCACCCTCACGGATTGGCGCCAATCAGGGTAATGCGGTTTTTTTCCAGTTCCACGGCAAGAGTTCGTGGAGCCGCTTGTTGGGCCAGGTGGGGAGCTTTTCGAGC